>JACCDO011863844.1_pt1 | contig 12648 bp, 6 predicted proteins | sample 7446101 | NCBI WGS metagenome assembly JACCDO01 (sample SAMN15323440, study PRJNA562643) | freshwater metagenome | isolation source: river surface water | place: USA:Blue River Watershed | collected 2017-08-16
CCAACGCGTCATTGTTTTGGCAAATTGATCACTTAATTCATCATACATCAATGGGGTTAATTTTTGAACATAGAAATATTTAACAAGAGAGAATAACAATGCAAATAAAATACATATCACCCATGTCAAATGATGAAAACTCTTAAAAAAAAATGCCAATACAAATGCAATCATGATTGATTTTAAGATTTGAAAAGAATTGAGAAATATGCCACCTCTCAATATCTTCACAACACATGTATCTGTTTTAAAATGGGTATACAAAAAAATCCTACGGGCGTATAATGCTGATTCGATTTTTTGAGCTGAAATCACAATCAAACTGATCAAAAAACTGAGATAAAAGCCCCATTCATAGGGTACCCATGATTCATGATTGATCAACGCCAAAATCCCAAATACAGAAATCATCATCCACATATAGATATCAACCTTAATTCAAATAAAAATATATTGGCAATAGATTTATTTTTTGTCAAAATCAAAAACCAAAGACCCACAAATCTTATTTAAAGTCAGGAAAACCAATGTCTGAAGTAGAAAAAAAATTAGCCGAACTCGGCATCACCCTTCCCTCTGCCCCAGCCCCAGCAGCTGCTTATTTGCCATACCAATGGTCTGAAAAACAATTATGGATTGCTGGACAAATCGCTGTGCATCAAGGAAAATTAATTCATGAAGGCAAAGTCGGACAAGAAATCGATATGGAACAAGCCAAAGCTTGTGCAAAACAGTGTGCGATCAACTTGCTCTCTCAAGTTAAAGCTGCTGTTACTGATCTAGATCGAGTGAAACAAGTCCTAAAACTCCATGTATTTGTCGCAAGTACCCCCGATTTCTCTTCTCAACATCTTGTAGCCAATGAAGCTTCTCAATTGTTTGCTCAAGTATTGGGTGAAAAAGGAAAACATGCAAGATCTGCTGTGGGCGTAGCTGTGCTTCCTTTAAACAGTCCTGTAGAAATCGATGCGATTTTCTTGATCGATTGATTACTGATATTTCCTAATTTGAGCTAATTTCTCATTCCAATCTTCCATATTTAATCTTTGGGGATGATATTTTCTAATGACATCAAGATGGGTATCGATTTCACTCAATAATTCATCTTCGATTAAATACTCCACCATCCATTTCCTAGGTTCATACTCATAAGGCAATAATGCGATCATTTCATTCAGCACTGAATATGCAAAAGCCTTCTTATCCAAAACCCTTAATGTTTTCAAATAGTAATCATTAAAAGCATAAAAACCTTCAATATAGAGTTGTTCTAACTGTTCCTCAGCCAAAGCAAATTCCTTCTCAAAGAAATAATAACAACCCAAGTAGCCCTTGAGACGTAAACTCAGTTCTTGATATGCATGAAAACGAGCTAAGTATTTTTGAGCGATCTCTAAGATATCTTCATACTGATCTGTTTCGATTAATACCTGCATCCAAGAGTCGATTACACGCAATAGATCTTCTTCTCTGTTTTGATCATTTGCATTTTCCATCAAGAGTTGATACTGCGTGTCTGCCAAATGCCGATTGCCCATATTCACAAGCGTTTTAAGATATTCCAAGGCGAGTTCTAAGAGTGCTGATGGGTGCTGATGCGTTTCAAAGATATGATAGATTTTCAAGAGTTGGGCTTCTGCTGAAATCTGCTCTTTTTTGCGTTGAAGATAGATCGCATAGGCATATCTGGCAATGCATTCTTCTTCTATATCTTTGCTTTGTTCTATGGCTTTTTCAAAATAAAACACAGCTTGAGATTCATCTTTTAATGCTTCATAGCTCTTGGCGATATACAAATAGCTTTCTGTGGTCAATCGTTTGTCTTTGGTTGTCAAGAAATCGATGACATCTTGATATTTTTGATGATCATAGAGGAGATCTGCTCTCAAATGATAAATCTCTAATGGACTTTGTTGCTTTAATTTAATCAACTGCTTCATCGCTTTATCTATGGATGATTTTTGATCTAATTGAATGGCGATATTCATTTGATAACTGATCAGTTCAGCTTTTCTCTTTTCACCTATATATTTATATTTTTGATAAAGCTTAAAATAATGACTAGACAGTTCAGGGTTTTTTTCCACAATCAGTTGATGCTTCCCCAAGATCCAATATGCTGGTAAATAATCTTTATTGCTTTTACTCGATCTTTGTGCTGCGATTTTTGCATTTTCCAAATCCCCTACATGCCAAAGAGATTGGGCTGCAAAATAATCGATTTCCGATTGATAACCCTCTCTTGAGATCAAATCCTTAGTCCAGTAAGGCAATAGATCTAGGGCATCCACAATATCACATACTTCACAAGCCCAAATTAAGATTTGGGTTTCCAAGATATGGGATAGATTTCTCTTTTGGGCTCGATTGAGATAATGCAATGCCTTGTCTTTATCGTTGATGAGTGCATATAAAAATGCCAACTTAATCTCTACCTTCGCCCGAATTCTATAATGTACCCCCAAAGTAGAATAGATATCTTCTAAGGCAGCAATATGATCAATGCCATGGGGTAACTCTGTTTCTTCTATGATATATTGCAAAAGCGCCAAAGGATATGCTGCTTGTACAAAATAATATTCTTCAAATGGTGTGTCTGAAGTCAATGTTTTGACACGATTGATGTAGAATGCATAGGCAGATTTTAAATCATTTTTTTCCAAAAAGATATCGAATTGATAATCGATCAAATCCCTAGGTATGGGCGTAGATAATTGTTGGTTATCTAACAGGGCTTTTTCTAAATTCTCTTCAAACCAATTGATTTGATCAAATTTCTGGTTGGCAATCAAATAACGACTATAAAGCATTTGAATGGCAAAATGATTGGGATGATCCAGCGCAAGTCCCACAACATTCTTTGGTTTGACAAAGAAAATAAATGTTTCTATCAAATATAATATCCAAAAAGAATCTTGCCCTTCGAGTTGAAATGCTTCTTTTTTAAATGATTTAAGCGCCAAATGATACCTTTGGGGATCTTCTAACCAATCCGATAGATAATATTCTACTTTGAGAAGGAAAAAGTAATTGATTGCCCCACCCGATTTCAATAAATCTCCAAAACTCAATAATGTTTGAAGCAGATCTTTTTGGTTGGTTTTCACCAAATATAATACAAAATAATAATATTTCTCTGCATCAAATAATTCATGGAATCTCAAATGATCAGGTTCTAATTGTAAGTCTAGATAACGCAACCAACTGATCTCTTCTTCCACATACAAAGATGTTGTCTCAAAATCTTCTTTAATGATATTGAGCATTTGCCAATATTTTTTAATTTCAAAATGTGAGGGATATTTTTGATATAAGTACTCACAGAGTTGAAAACAATAATTAAAACTATTTAATTTCTCAAGGATCCTTAAATAATATAATGAAATATTGGGTTGTTCCCCAAAATTGAGATCTTCAAATTTTTTTTGGAAATAGAGATATTGTTCAGCTGGAGATGCCCCATTTTCTTCTAAACAAGTGATATGCTCAATAAAAGCATCTACCCTAGGATCTTGATCGATTAAAACATCAAAAATCTCTTTTTTGACCACAGCATTAAATCGATATTTAGCGATTTTTAGGACAAGGATTTGGTAAGCAAAGCGAATATTCTCATTTTGATGATCGATTTGACTCTTAAAAATATCTACAATGGCTTGGGCTTTTTTGATTTGTGCTTGTTCCACCCATAATCTACCTTTGATCAAGAGAATCAAAGGCATTTTTTCATATAAACCATATCCTTGACTTTTGGCAAATCCTTCATATCTCTTGACCCATTGCTCGATTTCTCTGAGATTTCTATGATCAAGCAAGAGTTGGGCATATTCGTTAAAAATCAATTGATCTGGGAGTTGCGCAATAGATAATTTCTTGAGGCAATACATTTGGTAATGATGCATTGCTTCTTGCAAATGCGAAGAAGCTAAATACAATCTCGCTTCTTTGACAATAGACTCAAATTGTTCTTGTTGCCAAGATTCTCTAACTTTTTGGGGCACAATATTGAAGAGTTGCTGATATGCCGTTTTGAGCTGTTTTTCCGTGAGTTGAAAGCGATTCAATGTAAGTTCCAAAAAATCCCATTGGGGTTGGGTTGATTGGGACATCAATGCGATTTGTTGCTTGAGCGTTTCGATCAGTTGAGAAAATTGTACTTTATTGAGCATCATCATTCCATGAAAATCATTTTCAAGCTAGATTGCCATGATTCATGATAAAAATCAAATTTACAAAGCATCAAAAAAAGACCAAATCCTACTGTTTCTCTATATTTTGTAAGGGTCTAGCAAGGCCTCTGGGTTTTTCTTGGTCTTTATGTCCGAAAATTCGATTGATCAAATGTTGTGTCCGCCAAGAGAGATAACATGAGACAAAAGAAAGGCTTTGTTTGGGATCTAGATAAGGGTTTTTGAGTTTGCCAAGTTTGACCAGCATCAATACTTGTTCTGCCACACTTACTGGGCATCCTTCCATTCTCATCACATTTTTTTGAGCGCTCAATTGTACTTTGACAATCTTATAAAAAATATCTTCAGCTTTTGCTTTTAAAGGTTCAATCGTGGATCGTGAACGATATCTGCTTTCGATTTGCACTTCTTTCCCATGTATCTCACCTTTGTAAGAAGCACAATCCCCAATGAAAATGACACTTTCATCTTCTTTGGCATCGATCTTCCCTTCATATTGCCCAAAAACAATATGGCTTTTGGGTAATTTCTCATCTGTGTCCTGATCATAAATTCTTAAAATCTCAATGGCTTCTTCAAGCGCCCCAGGGCATCCCCCCCAACAGTAATCTTCTTCTTTACGATTTAAGCCATCTTCATTGCCATCTTGAGGTGGCTTACCGCTATACGCTTTAATATTTGTATCTTTAAAATACTGATCCACTGGGATTAAGCCCACCCTAAATCCCTTGGCTAAAGCTTGACATTCTTCAAGGGAAATATCACCCAAAATCTCAATTTGATTTAAATCAACAGTCCCAAAACCCCGTTCATGTGCCAATCTGAGATGATCTACACTTAAAGGGTCAATGCCGATGATATGACAACATACTGCATCAAATGCGAGTTGTTGATTGCCAAATGCGACTAAACCCAAATCAAAGGGGATGGGAGTAAGCATTCTGCCTTCACCAGCAGTAATGGCATCTATGGCAATAAATTGTGGTTGAATGATATATTGTAGATCAGCGATTTTCTCGTTCAATCGATGGTCATGATCGATCAAGCGATGTCGATCATCTTGAATCCCTATATAATTCTTCATGCTAAAAGTCACAGTCGTCCAAGGATGCGCCTTAAACTTAGGACAATTCACAAAGAAATCCGCTTGTGCAATCGGTGCTGGCGTATAGATCTCATCCCTAAGCCTTTGGGGATGGTATAAAGGGATTTTGACTTGTTGTTCTTCATCAAAATGATAGAGCTTAAACCCAATTTCATTTGATAGCTCATCATATTTTGCCCCTTTAAAAGCAAAACGAGTTGGCATGGTGATCCCACATCGTTCACCGATTGCCCATTCATGCACAGGGATTTCTTTCATCTTTGCTGAGATTAATTCTTCATGTTGTAGATCATCTTGTGCCCTTTGCTTGAGCGCTAGTGCAATCCCCTTCATAAATTCTGGTCGGGTAAAAGCATGAGGGAAATATTCACCTGAAGCGACCACATTGGGTTTGATTAGGGTTTTACCAAAAGGCGCGATTTTTAAGGTTTTGAGCGCTTGATATGCAAAAGCTTGGATTTTAGCACTGTCATATTGAGGGCATCGATTTAAAATGACAATGGGTTTTTGGTGATGGGTTAAAGCGCTTTGTTCTTGCACTGACATGATGATACCTCTTGGTCTTAAAAAAAGAAATGCATACTCAAAGATAATACCCAAACCATACCCGATGCTTTCCACCCTGGAAAGCCCGGATTATTCGTTTGTAAGCCCAATCTTTGATTGATCGGTTGCATAGAACTAATATTCACTGCTTGATCTGGTACTTCATCGATCACTGGTTGAGATGCATAAGGACTCTTGTATGCACTTTGGGTCAAGAGATAATGGAGTTGTCCACCTAGAGAGAATTTAATGGATTTACTGGGTTGTAGTTGTATATTCCCAGCGAAAGCCAATTGACTAGGATCAATATCATTTCTTCTGCCGATTTGGGGTTTTACTGGACTAGGACGCCAACGGATATCCAAACCAAAACCATAGTGATTCTTCTGATATTGTCCACCCCAAGTGCCTTGCCATTGATCTACCCAACCTGTTGATTCTCCAAAATAATCAAGATATTGAGACCAACTCACATGTTCCAAAATCGAATAAAAACCCCATTCTTTGATTTTCCAAGAAAGAGATGCTTGATATCTACTTGGCAAATAACGATAGTGCTGGGTGAATTTTTGTTTTAATGAATTTTGACCTTCAGCATAAGCAAATCCCCATATTTTCACATTCCCAGTGCCTTCCACTGTGGTATCTTGTGCTGTATAATAATTCAATCCCCAACGCAATTCTTGGTTTTGATTCTTGAGTAATCTACCAGAAGCACTGAAATAAGGAGAGAATGAATTCTTGACAGTGACATTGGCTAAGGTATAGGAATTGCCTTGATATGTAGCATCGCTTAAAAACACTTCTGAATTGGCTTTGGCTTGATTTAAGATCACCACACCCACACCTAGATTGATGAGATCTTGGTAACTCCAAGATAATGCTAGGGCTGTGGATAAACCATCTAGATTATTCCCCCATTTGCTAAAAAATAAAGAGTTGCCAAAATACTGCGCTCTCTCATCTGTAAACCTAGGGTTTTGTTTTTCAACATGGCTTGCTGAACCCGAGATGAGAAGTCCAAAATTCAAACGATGATGTCCTTCTTTGAGCAAGGAAGATGTAGAAGCGATTTGAAAAAAAGTATCTTGAAATGCTGGTGATATCGAATTTCTAGGGGAGATTTGATTACTTGGTAATGGCGTATTCTTGAGATTTGCAAGTCCAGACATCGTTGGCACCCTAGCTTGATAGATCTCATCACTGATATCCACACCACTGGGTCTTGCTAAACTATTGATTTGCAAATCTTGATTGGCATAAAAAACACTGACTGTTAAAGAAGAATTAGCATTAACCAGCTCGCTTGCTTGATGATATGTGCTGGCTGGATTCTTGAGTAATAGACCTGAGAATTGATTTAACTCTCCCATGGAACCAAAAGTATAGAATACGGGTGTACTGTATGCGATCTTGGTTGATATCAAAATCATTGCCAATAAAATCAATCGATAAAGCTTCATGGATAACATATTGTTTCCTAGAAATTTGCTTGGTTTAATTTAATTTCAACAAAAGCCTTTGACCTCAATGTCTTACTGAGTTCCTTAACAGCTTCCATATATTTCTTTTGTCTTAATTGCTGTTCTAATTGGGGTTTTAATTCTTCAAACGGTGCTGGTGGGTTTTCAGTTCTCTTGAGGACTTTGAGAATATGATAACCAAAATCTGATCTTACTGGTTCACTGATTTGGTTTTCTGTTAATTCCAAAAATGCATTTTCTAATACAACTGGCAACCCCCCCCCTCTGGTGATTACCCCCAAATGCCCACCTTGTTCAGCGCCAGCTGATTTACTGTATTTCTTTGCCAACTCTTCAAAAGATTCGCCCTTCTTGATTCTTTGAATCAATTCTATGGTTTGTTGTTTGGCAGCGGATTCTTGAGATGCATCTGGATTGACTGGCACTGGGATCAAGATATGTGCGCCTTCTACTGTATAAGATGCTTTGCTTTGGGTGATATAATCTAGGTAAAAGCTCTTTAATTCTTGTTCGCTAAAATTGGCTTTATTGCCAACCAATGATTGTACTGTGATTTGTTGGGTAATCACTTCAGCGATTTTGGTGCGAAAATCCATCATTGTTAAACCTTGTTGATCCAAATAGGCTTGAAGTTGGGCTTCACTTGAATTTTGTTGGTTCATGATATTAGCGATATAACCATCGATTTGATCATCACTGGCTTCAAACCCTTTGTTTTTTGCTTCTTGAATCAAGAGTTTTTGACTGATCAATTCATCAAGGGCCATCTTCATCTGTTCTTGATAGATTTCTTCTCTCTTAATTGGATCTCTGATGGATTGTAATTGCATACGAACAGCTTTACTCATCTCTTCTAAGTCGCTGAGTGTAATCACATCTTGATTCACCACGGCAACAATACGATCAATGACTTTTCCTTGAGTCCATCCTGTTGAAACACTCAAGATCATGAGAAAAAGAATGATGATTCTCATGGTTTATCCTTTGGTTGACTTGGGTTTACTGGTTGATGCCCATGAAATTCATGTCCTTGATGGGGTGCATTGGGTTTTAAGAATGGGTTGAGATTTAAGGTATTCTTGAGTTGATTCTCTAAACTCTCTTGATTCTCTTGATCCATGTATTCATCTGCATTCATCAATAGATCTGTACTTGGGGGGGGAGATGCATAGAGATCAATTTTTACTTTTTGAAGTGCTTCTTCATCGATGGTAATCTTGGTTTGAGATTTAAGTTGGGTCAAATACTGATCCATCGCTTGATTCTTTTTGAGTCTCAGAATCTGATTTTTAATCTCTTGTTCTACATTCTCAAGAGATCGAGAGAAAGCCGGTCTATCCCCTGTTTTTTGGATCAAATGAAAACCTAAATCCGATTTCACAACGCTGGGATAAATCTCACCTACTTCTTTGAGTTCAAATAAAGCATTGATCACTTGGGCAGGAGGCACTGATTGCGCTAATCTACCTTTGGGTTGTTTGCTTTCTTTCACCAAATATTGTAGATCCCCACGTTTCCCCTTACTCTCTTCATCTAAACTTTCTGTCAGTGCCAAATCCCCAAATGCCTTCTTGAGCACCATTGCATCTTTAATCATTTTGACAGGTGCTTCACCTTGTTGGGCACTGACTTCATGTTGTTGGGATTTTTGAATTTCCAAGAGTTTAAGTAGGGCTTGTTCGGCTTTCTGTTGGTCTTTGTAGAGGATTTGAGCACCTCTTACTTGTTTGGATCGTTGATAATCTTCAAGATGAGTTTGATAATATTCTTTGACTTCAGCTTCAGTAATATCGGAGATTTTGACCAAATTCCTGATTTCTCTTTTCATAAACTCTTTGACTAAAGCTTGTTTATAATTGAGTTGAACATCTGGATGTAGATGATGGTTTCTATTCTTGGATTCCAAGGCAAGTAATTCAAAACGAATCAGTGAATCCAAGAATTCTTTTTTACGCTCAGGACTTTGGTAACGGGCTTTGGTAAAAGGGGTCAGTAGATTTAAGCGTCTTTCAAATTCTTTTTCTGTAATCACCACATCCCCAACTTGAGCAAGTACTGGAGAATCATCTTTTTCGGGTTGATAGGGTTCTGTTTTAAGTAGGTTTATCTTTTGATCTTGCACAACTACTGTTTCTTTGGACTGACATGCGCCGAGTTGCCACAAACACAAACATAATATGATTTTTTTCATTGGATACATGGTCTTTCGTTGGATACATGATCTTTGATTTTAGCATGAAGCAGAGTAAATGCAAATTACAAACGATTGATTCTTTCATTGAGGTCGTTTAAAATATGGAAAACACCAATCATCATACCCGCTTGTCTATCATGGGGTTGTATCTTATACGCAATGGTATTGTTTTTGGGCATGGTGCAATATTGTTCTTTGGACACAAGGAGATTTAATTTTTCTTGGTCAATATGGCTACGACTGTCAAAATAGAAGAGTACATCTACCCCCCGATATTCCACAAGTTTAATCCCAAGTTTCACACAAAGCACATAAATCCTTTTTTGATAGATCATATTCACTGTTTCAGTGGGCACCTTGGCAAATCTCTCAGCCAATTCTTCTTCAAGTTGAACCAGCTGTATGTCATATAAACTATTTGCAATTCTCTGATAGATATTGAGTCTGATTTCTGGGTCTGAGATATATTGATTGCTGATATCGATCTTCTCTGGGATATTGATTTGTGGATAAATATTGAGTTTTTGTTCCCCTTTCCCTTGAGCAATCGCATCTTCTAAGAGATGGGTATACATATCTAATCCGATATTCTGTATTTGTCCCTTTTGGGCTGTCCCCAATAAATCCCCAAATCCCCGGAGTTCCAAATCATGGTTGGCAATGCTAAATCCAGCGCCCAAATCCGAGAATTTCTCCAGCACTTCTAATCGATGCTTTGCTTCTTTGGTAATGCTATTTTCAAGGGGTACCAATAGAATACATTCTGCTCTTTCATTGCCACGCCCTACCCTACCTCTGAGTTGATGTAATTGTGCCAAACCAAAACAATGGGCATTATTCACAAACATCGTATTGGCTTTGGGGATATCAATGCCAGTGCCTACAATGGTTGTGCTTAATAGAACATTATATGCCCCTTGTGCAAATTTAAAAATCACTTCTTCAAGTTCATCATCATCGAGTTCACCATGTGCAATCGCAACTCTTGCTTCTGGCACAAGTTCAGTTAACCAAGCTTGTTTAGACAATAAATCATCGATTCTATTGTGAATAAAAAAGACTTGTCCCCCTCTTTGAAGTTCCTTGATAATCTTCTCTCTGACCAAACTATTAGATGATCTAGCAAGAGTGGTTTGAATCCCTAGTCTTTGGGTAGGGGGTGTGCGAATCACACTCATATCTCTAATACCACTCAAACTCATTTGTAGGGTTCTGGGAATCGGTGTTGCTGTCATGGCAAGAACATCAAGATTATGTTTCATCTCTTTGAGTTTTTCTTTATGGCTGACGCCAAATTTATGTTCTTCATCCAAGATCAGTAATCCCAAATCAGCGAATTTCACTGTTTTTCCAAGCAAAGCATGAGTGCCGATGATAATATCGATATCGTGGTTTTTGAGGTCTTGCAAGAGTTCTTTTTGTTTTACCCCTGTCACAAAACGGCTGTATTGTTCAATTCTAAATGGGGTATCAGTAAACCTTTGTTTAAAGGTTTTTTCATGTTGGGCAGCCAAAACAGCTGTAGGCACAAGAACAGCCACTTGTTTTCCATCAAGCACAGCTTTCATCGCAGCACGCATTGCGACTTCTGTCTTACCAAAACCCACATCGCCACAGACCAAACGATCCATGGGTTTAGAAGAGCACATATCTTGAATCACATCTCGAATGGCATTGAGTTGATCTCGGGTTTCTTTATAGGGAAATCTGGCTTCAAATGCTTGATATGCATCATCTGGGGATTTAAATTGGTGCCCTGTTAAGCTGGCTCGTTTGGCATAGAGTTCCAAAAACTGCAAAGCTTTTTCTTCTGTATCTTCTTGGGCTTTTTCCTTGATCTTTGTCCATGTTTTACTACCAAGTTTAGTGAGCTTGGGTGTGTAATCATGGGGACCTACAAATTTTTGGAGTTGATTTAAAAGATTAACTGTCAAACATAGGGTGCTATCATCCCCATATTTCAGTTCAATCATATCATGTTCTTCCCCTTCAAATCTCATTCTTTGCATACCGATAAATTGACCAATCCCATGATCTAAGTGCACCACATAATCCCCGGGTTTGAGTTCTCTGACATTTTGATAAAATACAGAAGATAAGCCTATATTCTCTTCTTCATTCCCTACTAATGCTGTATCGTTAGGATTTGAAGTAAAAGCATAATTGAGAATCTCACCAGCTGTAATCAAAGATAATCGATAGATGGGACTCAACCAACCATAGGATAATCGTCCAGACATTAAGAAGATCTTATTGCTTTGTGCCATTGCATCTTGTTCTCTGGCACGAATCAAGTCTTCAAAACTCATTTCGATTTCTTCCATGGGATAATCATGGAGGATTCTCTTAAGCCTGTCTTTTTGATTTTTATGGTGGTATACCAAGATGGTTGTGTATTTATCTTCTTGAAGGCGATTTAAGGTTTGTTTGAGCACCAAAAAGGGATCTGGATGGGTCTTGGTGGATTCTAATGCTTGTCTTAAAATCAGTTGATGTTCCAAGTGGGGAAAAACATGCCTATTGATCGGTAATTGATCCATTTCACCGATATATAGATTCTCTAGGTGAATGCCTTGAATCATTAGGGGTTCTAGTTCTTCCAAATCACGATAATAAGCACTGGGTTCTAGGACAAGTTGTTTTTCTCTTTGATCATCTTGATACAATTCTAATTGTTTAAAAAGATCATCTTCTATGGTTTGTTTGATTCTCTTGGGTTCCAAGAATAAGACAATGGGTTCTTGCTCAAAATAATTTTCAATGGTATCAAAGCCATTTTCATAAAATAATGGACTGACACCTTCTATCCCCACAAAAGGCAAATGATTCTCCAAATCCTTGAAGAGCGCTTGGGTTTGTTCTTTGGGGAAATAGTATTTTTTGCATAAGGCATCGATTCCATCGATTGCTCGATATAACATCTGGTCTTCAAAGAAATACTCTCTTACTGGGGTAATCAAGAATTTTTGCTTGAGATGATCATTGATTTTTCTTTGACTGATCGCCAAGAATTCATCGATTTGTTCGATTTCATCACCCCAAAAATGCACACGGATTGGATTGATCAATTGTGGGGGATAAAGATCAATAATATCACCCCTAATCGCATAAGTACAAGGGTCTAAAACA
>JACCDO010855734.1_pt1 | contig 12646 bp, 15 predicted proteins | sample 7446101 | NCBI WGS metagenome assembly JACCDO01 (sample SAMN15323440, study PRJNA562643) | freshwater metagenome | isolation source: river surface water | place: USA:Blue River Watershed | collected 2017-08-16
ATGCAATTTCAAAAATTTTTTGAAATTCTTAATATCTTTCAACATGATTATTTCTTGTCCTCTAATAGCATCATAGCTTTTTCTTAAAGCATTTAAACTGAGTTTTAATAAGTCTAACAAGGCTTTGATATTATTCCATAACACCCGACCACTATGCCAACCACCCTCATAAGATGCTTTTTTTACCATAGCTGTTTTCACTGCTTGGCATTTCATCAATTTTTCTTGGATGTCATTGGGTGTTTCAAGTTCGACATTTTCTAAAATCAATTTAAAACTCGTTTCAGACATAGCCTTAAAGTTCCAAAATGCTTGTCCTACTTTTTTATATATTCCTACCATGTAATCATATTGATGTTCGGGTAATATGGCAGGGTCAAGGCTACCCACTACTTTTTCATTCCAAACTAACCATTTATCACTTTGTGTTTTTATGATGGCATCTATTCTTTCAATATTTGAATCCATATTGTTTAATAGGTGTCCTAAAAAATATTCGACATAATTTCTTTGGTCTGTTTTTTCAACTTTATGTATGGGGGTCATTTTCACTCCTAATCGCATGACATACCATATTTTTGATTATAAATAAGCTATTGGGATTTGTATAGTAAGTAGTAATAAATTTTATTTACCCTAAAAAGGTCTATGCAAATGAATTTTGAAAATAAAAAATCTAAAGATCGTGTGTTTGTTCCGTATGCTAACCATAGCGAAACAAACAACAGTCCGATTACACATAAACACCTACACATCTATTATTACAGCAATGTAGATCAAAAAAGCATTCAAGATTTAAATCTAAGTTTACAAACTGCATCTCTACTAAGTAGAGAAATTCAAATCGAATATGATTTAGATCAGCCACCACCAATTCATTTGCATATCCATTCTTACGGTGGTGATGTGTATAGTGGGTTAGCAGGGGCATATGCCATTCATAATTGCAAAGTACCCGTATATACTTATGTTGAGGGTGGTGTTGCAAGTGCAGGTACTTTATTAAGCATGGCAGGTAAAAAAAGACATATTACCGATTTGTCTTTTATGCTCATCCATCAAGTTAGTGGTTGGGTTACGGGCAATTTTGAACAAATCAAAGATGAAACACAAAATTTGCAAACACTTATGGGGTTATTGACAGATTTTTATGCTAAATATTCAAAAATGAAAAAGAAAGATATTAGGAAAATTTTAAAGAGAGATATTTGGCTCTCTAGTCAAGATTGCTTAAAGAACGGGTTAGTTGATCTAATAGTTTAATAACATTCTTTGAGCATTTTTATAAAATTGGGCATCGATACTTGCAAGTTTTTTAAATTCTCGGATGACACTACGGTTTGCAGTTTTTTGTGTTTCTTCTTTAAACCATGAAGATAGAGCAGTACCTGCATTTGTGAAAATATCTTTGATTTTGTTCCAACCCCATTTAAGAGCCTTGTTAATATCTGTAATGATAGCAAGTGGCAAGTGAATGAATGTGGTAGCTAATTTCTTAAAGATCATATAGGTGTTTTTCCAACCAAAGAGAATACCTAGAACAAAAAGAACACCAAAAGAGTGTGCGACAGCATGGACAACAGCACCTAAAGTGTGTTGTGTAATCCAAGCATAAAGACCCTCTACAACTTTCAAACCCCATTTAAAAATACTTTTTTGGGTGTCAAGCATTTCTTCTGTAATTGCAACTACAACACTAGCATCTGTAATATCGGGACCCTCACCCTTGAAAGATTGTACAAATTTTTGCCAATCTTCACCTTGAGCCTCACAAAGTTGTTGTGGGGTTTGGGCAGATAATACTTGTGCCAATAATTTAATAACTTGTGATGGTGATTTCATGCTTTCAAGTTTTTTGTGTGTTTTTTCTAATAGTTCACCCATCATGAGAGTTGGGGTGGTAATAGTACCTTGATATAAAATATCTTGAACCTCATGGATAGCAACACCTGCTTTTTTCATCCATTTTAAAACAGCAGTTAAACCTGCTGAGTTTAGTTTTTGTTGTTCTTCGACAACAGCATCGCCAAGCATTTCACCAATAACAGCAAGTTTTGCCATTTCTTGTGTAGCAGGGTCAGATTGTTCTAAATCTTCCACAATCTCTTCGATATTGCCCTCATTAGCCATTTTAACTTTACCCATAGCAATCAAACAGGCTTGTCTTAGATTATGACCTTGTGGACTTTGAAAAGATAACTTATAAATTTTTTGTAATGTTTGCATTCTTGTCATTTTTATTTTCCTTATTTCATAGGTTTAACACTAATAATAGTGCCACCCATGATTTTAGCGATTTCTTCAGGGGTCAAATATTCTTCTTCTTGAGCAAATTTTCTTTTTCTTGCAGAACGAGAAAAAGAATTGCCCAAACCTTGTGAGATTTCACTTGGGGATAGGTATTCGTCTTGATCAGTATCTAATAAAGAAAATACATCTTCTGAACCACCCCATTCATCACGACCTACCAAGCCATCGTGATTGTAATCGTATTCGTCCATAATGCTATGGGATTGTAGTTCAGAACTTTTTTTGAGATAAAGTCTTGCAATTTTTTTAGCTAACTTGTTGTACATGACATTTACACCTTGAAAAAATGGTTTTTGTTTATAAAAGAAAATAAAATAAAAAAAATATTAAACATCTCTAAGAAAACGATACCCAAGTGGTTAATATATATATGAGGACATTACTTTTTGCTGTCATTCTCTTTTTTAATAAGAGAATTGTAGCTTTCGGTATTTTTGCCCAAGTCTTTTGCTAGTTTTTGAGCATCTGACCAACTATCTACTCTTTCACCATTTACATTTGGGACTAAGGTAACATTTGGGGCATCTCGTTTCATTTCATTTTCTTTGACGGCAAGTTTCTTATTCTTATTTGCCATTTGTTTACTAATACGGTTGTTTTTATCAATCCAACCATCACCTTTAAACATCACTTGTGGTGCTGTGATTTGTTTTGGACAATCACTAGCAGAACATTCGGGGCAAGACTCAGGTGAGTTATATTCCGAAATTTTTTTAGTGACATTAAATTCATGTTCACATTCTTTACAGATATAGCTATATGATGGCATTTTTAATATACTCCTTTTCTGCTAAAACGATTATTACTATGCAAAAATGATTACAGATATGTAGGTGTTTGCAAAAATGATTTTACGGGGTATTATACCTTAAACACATTTTCTAAAACAGCATAAGTGTGTTTACATAATAAATTATTTTCTTGAGGGTCTTTTTCTACGGGTTTACTTGCAGTGCCTTTGGGTTTACCTAATAAATAGTTTTTTTGGACAGCATGGTATTCGGGACCTTGGTATTGCCAAAACCCACAATCACAATTTACAAACACATTGTTTTCTTTATCTACTTTTAAATTGACTTTATATTGACCCACTTTAAATTCAGATACTTGGTCTACACCTAAATATGAACCATTGACTATTAAACTATTTAGTTTTTTTTTACATCATCATTTAAATTTTTAATCAAACCTTGAGCAAGCATTGCTTTTTTAATACTAGCTTTTTTTAAGCCTACAATTTTATGGTTTTCTAAATCGTATTGTTTTTCTTCAAAGTTCTCAATATCAATATCTAAGACATCAAAACTATTATCCCCTCTCAATTGGGTGTATTTCTTAACACTTACTTGAATTTTAGGGTTTTCTACGGTGCAGTGATACCCTAAAAATTTTGCTCTTTGTGGGATAACAAAGAGGGTTAGGTGTAGTTTTTCGGGGTTTAATATAAGTTGGCTTGTTGATCGCATCTGTGCTTGAAATCTGCCATCTCTAACCATGTTATTTTGATCGTAAACATCCCCAACACGGTAACCATAAATCTTTTCAGCCATCTCATCTACATTTTCAATAGTTCTTAAAACTTTAATAGCACGATTTCTACGGCTTTCAGAAGAATCTCTACGGTAACCCTCTTGATAGCCTGCATCTAAATGGAAAATGCCATGATTGGTTCTAACATGAATTTTATCTTTACGGAGAGTTTTAATAATACATTCATGTTTTGAGGTCATTTCTAATGCTTTGACTGTCTTACCGTCAGTAACAAAAGTATGCCCCCACATTTCACTTTGGCACAACACCTCGACAGCATCAGCTAAAGTTTTTTGTTCCAAAGCCTTTAACATCCATTCTGAGTCTTTAGATAAATTTTTGGGGTTTGTTTTTTTACCCTCATAGAAAGACATATCTCTTTCTTTTTCATCATATTTTGTAGCTAATGCTGAGTTTACGATGCCGATACCAAATTCATTAATACCCTCACACCAAAAAGTTCTTTCATCTTTCATATATGCGATTTCGACACCGTTTCTAATTTCATGGTAAATTTTAACAGGTGGTATGTAGTTTCTATCTCTTGTCTTAAATAAAACTACCCCACTACCCCAATTACCCGATGCGATAATACAAGATTTCTTAGATAACATTTTTCATTGCTCCTTTATATGCTTTTTTTAATTGATCTAAAGATAGATTGAAATATAAATAACCTATAATAATTTCTTTCAAGTAAAATTCCGTTGGGACATTTAAATAGGTTTCGTCTGAAACATAAGAAATTATATCTCCAAACTTTTCATCTTGGATTTTAATCTTTTCATATTTATTGTGCAGTCCCTCAATATAATCTAAATGATGTATTCCATTTTCGGGAATATCCCATAAAACCCCCATTACAAAATTTGAATGGTTTTGTAATATAGATGCAACCCCACCTTTTCGGTGTTGTGAATATCCTACAAAACTAAACTCATACCCATCGAGGCAATATGTTTCAAGTGCTTTAGCTTTAGGTATTCTTTTTTTTAATACTTGTGGGTTTGTATTAGAACCATAGGAAAAGTAAATCATACCAATTTTAAAATGTCTTTGAGTGCAGGTGGATTATCTTCAACAAAATTTAAAATTTCTGTGTTCATGGTCAAAATGTTTTTTTTAATAGGGTCATTCATAACACAAGAGCAAGCCTTTTTTAAGTGCATATTATTGTACTTAATAGCAATAGGCAAAAGTTCTTTGGCAAAAACAGATGCTTTCTTTTTCTTGTTATGTTTTTCATCCCATTTTTTCCACTTGTCATAAGACGGACTAGATGACTTACTTGGGTCATGCCCCCAATTTCTCAAAGAAATTTCCCATTTACTCATGCCCGTGTTTTCAATGGGGTCACCTGGATTTCCACCCAACATACGACTATTAAAACCATTTTCTTGGGTAGCATTATCAAAATCTTCGGCAGACCAATCTTTATAGGGTTTTTCTTTTCTTCTTTTAATACGGTGAAAAGAATCATAACCTGATTGTATTTTGCCCATATCTTTTGCCTCATTTCTATTTAAAGAGGCTAATAAATGATCGGGGTCATCCCCCCAAGAATTTAATTCTTTTTGGGTCATATTAATGAGTTTATGCCATTTTTCATAAATCTCTTTTTTTTCATCATCAGTTCGTTCTTTTGCAATGTGTTTAAACATCTTTAGGCTCTTTTCTTAATGTGTGCTTTTAACATCACCTTTATATTTAAGACTTTTTGCTAATAGTCCTTGATTGACATTTTTTGGTGACCCGTATAATCGCTTAGAAACATTACCCATGCCACCTAATTGTCTTGAATAATAACCATCCCCCTCCCATTCAATACTTTTACCCCCAAGAACTTCTTCTACGATTTCTTGATTGTCAATAAAAGGTACACCATTTTTTTGGGCAACATATTCCATTGTCAAAGATAATTCTGCATAATAACCCGATTTTGTTAAATATGTAGCAATAGCTTTTTTAAAAGCCTCTTTTGCTCTTGGACTTTGATCTGTACCTGCAACACCCATTTTTTTGCCCCATGGGGTATCTGTAAAAGTTACAAACACATCAACATCGGGGTCTTCGTCAATATCATTTATTAACCATGAATCATATTTATTAAACAAAGTGTCTTTGTTCAAGTGCATCCCAATACTCTTATAGGTGTTTTCGTACATATCCCAAAGATTGGCTTGATCTTCAGGGTGCTTGTTAACAGCACTATTTTCTATTTCAACAAACTTGTTTTTAACGAGTTCGAGTTTTGCTCTTAAAAATCTTAACTTTTTCATAATGTTTCCTTTTTGTTCATATTATGGGACGACATTATAAAAAAGTTATTATTTTTAGGTGTCTGCTTGGTAAGATAAACATTGGTTGTTCATTTTAAAAAAAGGATTTGCAAAATGTTATGTTTAGAACCAAGAGCCGAATTTGATAAGTGTATTATAGGGAAATGTTCTGAGGAAGAGAGATTGGTTTACTCCATAGAAAAAATTCTTGAAACTCTTATGTCATCAAACACTTGGGATATGGAAGATGCTTTGGAGTGGTTTCATTATAATATTTTAAGAACCTTTGAATATTCCTCCGAGGGTAGTCCTATATTTATTTATACTGATTTTGAGTTAGACTTAGATTAAGTCTTTGATTTGATTTAATAGTCTTAATGCTTGGTTTAATAGTTCAAGACTATTTTTGGCTTGAAAAGAAGAATTTAGAGCCATATTGACTTTGCTTAATAAAAGACCCACTTGTTTTAATAGGGTCATCGCTTTACGGTAATCGGGATTTAAATTGATTAAAGATGCCACAGGGTCTTCTTCAAAGCTAGTTTGTGTCATTTGTACGGGCATCTCTTTTGAAAAATCTACTAATATGATTTGAATACTCGCATTGATGTCTTGTAATGTTTTTTTAAACTCATTTAGAGATGTAGTCGATAAATCATCCTCAATAAGAAAAAAATCAATTTCATCTATGATGTGGTCAATATCTTTTACAGCTGATTTTAAAATTTCATCTTGGTAGTACAACATTTTTTTTCCTAATCGTTTTGTTTTATCGTATTCTTATATGCTAGTTTTATTTATATATTAACAAACATGGTTTTAAAATGATACGAATTGTAACAAGTGATTATGATGTTTTAGTGGATTTTTTATCTAACTATTTTGGTTCTCGGTCTGATTTTGACAAAGACATTAAATTCTTGAAAAAGAAATTTTTATATGCTTACGATTGTTCTAAAATGAGTGTTGATGTGAGAAAGAAATTTAATATGAATGCCGAAATACCCGAGAATGTAAAAGTAGATTTTATAGATGATGCAAGTGTACGGAAAATTTATCTCTGTTGGGAAGATCGTAGGGGTGGACGGATAGATATTATTAAATTTTTTGAAAAACTCGGTATGCCATATTTTATACATTCTAAAAAATTAGGTCTTCATGTGACCTATTTGAAAGATGCTATGACAAAAGAAAATGAGAAAAAATTAGCTTATAAGCTAAGTAAACTCATAGAAATAGATTTTTCTTTTTTTTGTTTTGAAGATGAGTGTTAAATCAATCTTGAAATTATTTGTAATAGTCTGTTTTGGTAAAGCATGAAAAAATATGCCAAAGATATATTAAACACCCCAAGATTTTCAAAATCGGGGATTTCAATTTCAATAGGTGGTGGCTGTGTTGGTTCTGTATTTTTCTTGAGTGTTGTTTTCTTGTCTTGGTAGTAGGCATCTTTTTTGATTTTTAATAATTTCCTATTATCAGCCAAAGGTTGGTGTTTGCTTTTAAACACATCTACCTCAACCATCAAAAATTCGGGATTGGTTTCATCGGTATAGGTATTAACAATTCTTATTTTCATTTTCTAATCTGTCCTTAAAATAAACAAAGGCGAGCATGACACTCGCCTCTACATATATAGCTTTTAGTAGGTTTGTGCTATATTACAAACAAGGAACACCTGCGTAAGTGACTACTAAATTTATTATACCATAAAATTTAGGTTTTTCTCAAACTAATTAAAAATGTATCTAATGTAGATGCCATTTTAGTACCATCGCCTGAAACAGCATTTGTAGTAAGACTTGTTAAAGTTGGGATGCACCCCTCACTAATAAAACGAGAAGGTCCATATTTACCATAATTTCCAAGAACTTTAACAGAATCTTGTCCACGGGTTAAAGCAACATAGGCTAATCTTCTCTCAGCTTGTTCGAGTTCCAAAATTTTTTTACTTCTTTCCACACCATCTAAATGTTTAACATTTTCATCTTCTGAGTGATTTCTTGGGAAAGAAAATGGGAAAACACAAGTCATATTTTTACATTCCAAACCTTTCCATTGATGGATAGTGTCGATGAAAATCCCTTTTTTACTTTTTTCGGCTTCATCGAGAATTTTTTGAAATTCAAAAATCTTGCTTAATACTTGAGATGGTGTAACTTTTTCACCAAAAGAATGGAATACTTTTGATAGTAATCCTAAATCTTTACTCTCATTTTCATCCTCATCCTCTTCGGAATTGTCGGCATCTTCGCCCTGTTTTCCTTTTGTGGGAAATAAGATTGTCCCAAAGCGATTTGAGTTAGCATCTTCGAGTTCTAATAGTGCTAGTAATAACTTAAAAGCATCATCATAATGGATGAGTGCTAATTGTCTAGCATAGATTAGAGTGCTAACAAAAGTCCTAACATTTTCTTTAGTTTTTGGTTTGTCATAGTCAAGAGTGCTGTAGTTATCGGTAAACCAATCATATAAACCTTTTGTAACACCCTTTGTTTTAACAGCTTGTAGATAAGCAGAGCGAACTTTATCTTCAAAAACTTTGCCTAGATAGAAAGTGGGTCCACCAACTTGTTTAAACAAACTTAAACATAACTGATTGAGAGTGTCTTGTTTAGATGTGCTTGCAAATAGCAACCATTCAAGAATTTGTTTAATGTTTGATTTATTAAATGGGTTTGATCTTGATCTAAAAGGTACATTTCGGATTAAACATTCAACAACAAATGGGAAAGTATCTTTTCTTCTAGTAGTCCCAATACCAAAATCTTCGGGTGTTGCACCTAATTCAATTTGGTTTTGGATGTCAGTTAAAAGGTCTTTAGCACTTTCTACAAAATCATCATCGGCAGGTTCGTGTACAATAGATGAAAAACCTTTAGTAGGGGTTGTGGTACAAACCATTGGGATTTGATCTGTATTGAGAGCAATCAATCTATTAGCACTATCAATAATATCTTTACCACTACGGAAATTGGTAGTAATCAATTGTGTTTTAAAAGGTCCATGTTTCAAATCCGACTTGCCAATAAATTCTTGTGGTGTAGCACCTCTAAATTCATAGATAGCTTGTTTATCATCACCAATTAAAACAAAAGAATCGGCAGTCATAGGGCGACCATCTTGATATGGTTTTAATGTTGACGGGTCAATTGTGCCAGCTATTAAACCAAAAAATAGGTGTTGCCCATTGTTTAAATCTTGAGCCTCGTCTACCATAATATGTTTAAACTTTTTTCTTAAATCATGTAATACAAATGGCTCTTCTACCATAAGACGGACAGATTGAATAAGCATATCATCAGAACTAATAAAACCCGTATAGGTGGGGTCATTTTGCTTTACCCATAAGAAAGCACCATATACAGCAACCATTACGGTATCTTCACCCTTTGCTTGTAGATCGGCAGGGGATAAGCAATTGCCATAAAAATTTGCACATTGTCGAATAAAAAAGTTTTCGGTTTTTTCTTCATACTTTTCTTTTAACAAGTCATATAGCCTATTCCACTTAGCTCTCTCACTTGGTGATGTTGCTTTTTTCAATTTTTCTTTAATTAGTTCAGGGTCGAAACCAATATTAAACCACATATTAGCAGGTGTCTTATAATATGGGGATTTAGATGCAGGGGGGGCTTCTTCTTTCTTTTTAGCTTTTTCCTCGATCTTTTCTTTTTCTAAATCATATTCCATATCGGCAGAAATCTTACTGAGGTTGTCTAAATTTTTTAAACCTTTTTGTTTAAGGTTATTAAAAACCAATTCACCTTTTTTAGATGCGATCAGATTATTCAAATATGCTTTTTGTTCTAAAGATAAATCGTTAGGTAAAAGACCCTTGTTCTTAATCTCATTTAAAACTGTTAAATCCCTAGCTAAATCTTCTTTCTTTTGAGAATTTTCAGCAAGAACTTGTGGGGACACATTTGTTAATGGGATTTTTGTAATATAGTAGTTTGCAAAAGAAATGAAATCCCCAATAAGTTGCTTGTAATTTTCAATATCTTCAATAGTGTATTGAACAACAGGTACGGGGGTTGCTTGTGATGGTGGGTTATATGGTTCAAAAGGGGGCATTTGGAACAAAGATTTAATTTCCATGCTAGGAACATTTAAACTTGTTGGCAACATACCTACTTGATTTAAAGCAACCCTAACAGCTTTACTGTCAAGGTTCATATCACTACCCTTATTTCTAGCTTTAGCATCATAATGTCTTAAAATTGCATTACCGATAGAATGGGTTGTACCAAAACCCTCTGAGCCACTAGAAAAAGCAGTGTCCCCTGCAAATTGTGGATTTAAAATACGGCTTTTTAATTCATGAGATGCAAGTCTAGTAAAAGAGGTAGCAATAATATTGCTAGATGGGACACCTTTTTCTTTAATGAGCCATGCAACACGACCTGCTAAAACTCTTGTTTTACCCGAACCTGCACCCGCGGCTATAATTGCTTTACCGTTAACTATCATAGCGAGTTCTTGATCGGGTGTTAGACCCAATCTAGCACCCGTTGCTGTGGCAAAAGCAGAATTGCTATGGATACTTGAGGTTAAGATTTTTAAGGTAGTTTCGGGGTCACTCTCATTTTGCTGAACTTGTTTAATCAAATTAGTTAGCTTATCGGCTCTTTGAGTGTTTAAATCCGTATAGTCTTGTGTATTAGCAGGGGTAATACGGATTTTAGAATCTAAGTCTTTAATTTCTTCAGCTAAATTTACATAACTTTGATTGATCGCAAGATTTTGATCTACCAATTCGGTCTTAGTTGAATTGGTCAAGTTTTCATAAACAAATGTTGAAATCCAATCTTGTGGGGATTTACTGCCTGCTTTAAGAACTAAAAACACGGGGATGTTAATAAGTGCTTTAAGACTTTCAATAGATTTACCATTATCAAGGGTCATTGCTTGGATAATATCTGTTAAGCAAGTAAGAATTGAACCCTCATTTGTAAATAATACAGCTTTAGATTGTGGGTGGCTTTGTAAATACTTTAAACATCCTTTAATAAGTTTGTTACGATTTACAATACTTTGAATATCATATTTTCTACCCATTCTACTGTAAATTTGATACTCATCTTTTAATGATGGGTATAGATTGACAATTTCATAAAGAAAATGACCCAAATCTACAATAGATAGGATGTTCAATTTATAAGTATTAATAGCCTCTTCAAGTTTAGCCTCATCTAAACCCAAGTCATTACTCAATTCGAGAATTAAAGAAAATCGAATTAAATCCAAAGCAAGTTTGGGGTTCATTTCAAATTCTTCTTCATCATTCGCATATCTTTTAATAGGTTTCATGTTAAACACCATAATGTTTGAATTTGTTGATTAAGACTTGTTTTTGTTTGTCTGTCCATTTAATACCCTTATATGCTTGAGTAATAAGAGATTTTGTAAAATCGACAGTAAAACTATCTGATCTTGTTTGTGCCTTATTAATCAATTCATTCATACGAGCAAGTACTTTTTCTTGTTCGGGGGTGAATGATGTTGGTGGGGTATGGGTATGTTGGTGGACGGGTGCAACATGGGTAGTAGCAGGTGCTTTAATTTTATTTAAGCTATTCATTAAAGCCTGTTCTTGGTTTGTTGTTAAAACACCACCCTCAACAAGTCTTTGGTGCATACTAGCAATAAAATCATTGGTGTTCCAATTAGGATGACTTTCGATTTTATTTAATAGGTTTTCTTTGTACTCTTCTTTGTCTTTAATGACAGCAATAGCATCATAAAAACCTTTAGCATTAGTATATACATTTTCCCAATGCTCGACACCCTCTGCCCAAGTCTTTTTCCAATTTAAAGTTCTTTTAAAGTGTGAACGGTCTGCATCTTTTTTATTAAGAGTTTGACCCGTAACAAGACTAACTAATGACAATTTCATAGAGGCATCTGCATACCCCATAGAAATACCACCTTTTGTTTGAGTAGATGATAGCTTTACCCCAACAACATCAGAAAGGTGAATAAGGTAAACACCTGCTGTATGTGAATCTTTGGTAAATCTCTTAGCTAGAGAATAAAGCCATTCTTCTAATTCTTCTTTTGAAATATTGACATAAGTTGTTGCCATTTTTAATTAGCCTCTTGTATGGATATACATTTGCAAGAATTTATCCCAACTTGAAGACTTCTTTTCAAATTGAGATACAGCAGGGTCAACGGGTTGTAATTCGGCAATACAAGCCTCTGTAATAAAACGAGAGGTTTGTTCTTCTTCGGGTTGGAAAATAGTTACAGAATCTTGTCCACGGGTTAAAGCAACATAAGCCAATCTTCTTTCACTTTCAATTCTTTGCTTTTCGCTATCTTGACTATCATTGCTTTTATCGAAAAGGTCACCCCCTTGTGATGCCCCACCACCAAAAATCTCATCAAGATCGGTTTCACCTGCCCAATCATTACCACTTGCCCCACCACCTGCCCCACCACCAAAACCCGTAGCCATTTTTGGAGGTGTCTTAGGAAATCTTTTTTCACTCATTACGGTAAACAAGTGCTTACATTCTAAG
>JACCDO011428669.1_pt1 | contig 12645 bp, 14 predicted proteins | sample 7446101 | NCBI WGS metagenome assembly JACCDO01 (sample SAMN15323440, study PRJNA562643) | freshwater metagenome | isolation source: river surface water | place: USA:Blue River Watershed | collected 2017-08-16
TAGGCGACGATGCCGCAAGTCACGCGGCGAAGAGGAAGTCCCGGCCCTCGACACAGCCGCGCTGCTCCAGAAAGTTCCGGCAAAACTCCCGCGCCCCGCGCTTGCCCACGTAGCCAAGGTGAAACGCGCCGGCAGGAATCTGCCCGGGTGCGAGCACCAGGTGCCCTGCGCGCGACCGCCCGTGCTTGTTCCGGTCCGTGTCCACGTAGGCACTGACCCTGATGCCTTGGGCTTCCAGCAGTTTCACCCGCTTGCGTGTTGCCCGCCCCGCGCCCCAGACCAAGAGCTCCCGGCTTTCGGAGACCTCCGCGCGTAACCAACGTGCAAGGTAGTTGGCCTTCAACTTGTAGAACGACTCAACCGCATAGCGCGGGTCCGTGCGCGAGAGTCGCATGGGCAGGTCGTGCCAGCGCAGCAGCGTGCGCGGGACTTTCGCCATGCGGACGCCAGCCTCCAGCCAGCGCAGCCATAGCTCGTAGTCCTCGGGGAAATCGCCGTCGCGATAACCACCGTGCCGCGCGACCAGCTCGCGACGGAACATCACGCTCGGATGCGCGAAGGGCGCCTCGACGAAGCGGTTCAGCGCGATTTGCTCCCACGTGACCACCGAGTTCAGCCAGTCCACGTGGAGCGCGTAGCCTTGGCTCGCCGCGCGATCCCCGGCGAATGCTACAAGCGAACCGATGACACCCATGTCCGCGCGCGAATCGAGCAACGCGACTTGTTCCGTCAGCCGTTCGGGGAGCGCCTCGTCGTCCGCATCCATCCGCGCGATGAACGTGCCGCGTGCCTCTGCCAATCCGCGATTCAAGGCCGCGACGATGCCCGCGTGCGGCTGGGAAATCACTTTCAGCTTTGGCTCCCCAGCCGCTTGCGCCCGCAACCACTCCGTCGTTCCGTCCGTCGAGCCGTCGTCCACCACGAGCAGTTCCCAATCGGTGAAAGTCTGCGCGCGGATGCTGGCGACCGCCCGCGGCAGGGTGGCCAGCGCGTTGAACGCGGGGAGCAGGACGCTGACACGAGGTGACGGCACGCCGGAATTCAACCGTGCCGGTGCGGCGGTGTCCAACCTGCGTCCACGCCACTTCGCGCTTCGCGGCCTTGCCCGCGTCTGCCACGCTCGCGGCGTGGGCATCTCGCCGAAGCAGTTTGAGCAGTTGCAGGGCCGCCTGACCAAAGCCGCGCGCCGCACGGTCTCTCCGGCTGCGGAGCCGACTGCGCCGGCCCGCGTGCATGGGATCATCCTCGGCGTGGATCCGTCGCTGCGGGGGACGGGCTTCGGCGTCATCCGCGCCGCGCGGCCGCAGCCGGTCGCGCTCGTGCACGGGACGATTGCGTGCCCGGCGGGCTGGGAGCGTTCGCGGTGCCTCGCGAAGATTCACGAGACACTGCGCGATGTGATCCGCGAGCACCAACCGACGCTCTGCGTGGTGGAGGGGCTGTTCTTCGCGCAGAACCTCCAGACCGCCCTGATCATGGGCGAGGCGCGCGGTGCCGCGCTCGTGGCGGCGGCCACGGCTGGCTTGGAGATCCACGAGATCGCGCCCCGCAAGGTGAAGCAGGCCATCGTCGGCTATGGCGCAGCGCAGAAGCTGGCCGTGGCCAAGATGGTGCAGCGCATGCTCAACCTCGCGGACCTGCCCGACCCCGATGCGGCGGACGCGCTGGCTTTGGCGCTCACACACACGCAGGGCGCGGGCCGATTTTCCCTCGCCGCGCCGAAGCGCGTCTGACACGGTGCGGTCATGAACACCGGATGGAGCTGGGTCTTCCTGCTGGCTGTGTTTGCCGGACTGTGTTTCCTGGCAATGATCATCGGCGTGATGGTGTTGTTGTTCCGCGCGGCCACGCGGGCCTCCGGCCGCCCGCCGGGTGAGACCAGCCGCGGGGAAAGCGGGAACGCAGTTTTTCCGACTGTGGTTGGTGCTGACGTCCTGACCAATCCGGCCAATCCGCTTTACCATCTGCACCATCCGAACACCGGCCCGGTTGACCCGGGACGGCTCCACAACATCGACCCCGCGCCCAGCCCGACGTTCGACGCCGGGAGCAGTTCCTCTCCGAGCGTTGACACCGGTGGCGCAGGGTGTGGCTAAACGCCGAGTTCGCTCATGGACTGGCAATTCCATCTTTTTGGGGCGCTTATCATTGGAGCCTTGGTCCTGTTGTGGCGCTGGGCCTACGGCTTCGATTCGGAGAGCGATTCGGACAGCAGCCGGAGCCGTTTCAGTGACCGGGACATCGAAAGCTGGCGTCCCGACAGCCGCGATGCTGCTTCAGGCCCGGATGACTCCTCTCCCGGTGGAAGTGACTAACCGGCGTTCCGCGTTGCGCCACCGCGCGCAACTCCGTTACAACGGGCCGGCATGATTTCGTTCCTGCACGGCAAGCTCGTGGACGCCCTGCCCACGCAAGTCACCGTGGACGTCCACGGCGTCGGCTACGAGGTGCTCATTCCGCTCTCGTCGTTTGACAAGCTCCCTGCGCCGGGCAGCGAGGTGCGCCTGCTTACGCACCTGGCCGTGCGCGAGGACGCCCATGTGCTCTACGGCTTCATGACGGCGGCGGAGCGCGAGCTGTTCCGGCTGCTCATCCACACCGTCAGCGGCATTGGGCCGAAGATCGCGCTCAATGTCCTCAGCGGCATGAATCCCGTCGCCTTCCGCGGTGCCGTGGCGGGCGGCGACGTGAAGGCGCTCTCCCAAATTTCCGGCGTCGGACGCAAGACCGCCGAGCGCATTGTGGTCGAGCTCAAGGACAAGATCGGCGCCGCCGGCGCGTGGGAGGCGAGCAGCGCGGAACGAGCCACATCAGCCAATGACCAGCGGGTTCACGACGCCGTGATGGCCCTGGTGGCGCTGGGATTCAAGCAGCCCGACGCGCACGAAACCATTCGCGCCGCGCAGGCCATGCTGGGCGCGCAGGCGACCGTGGAGGAACTGGTCCGCGCGGGTCTGAAGAAGGGCTGAGGCATGGCCAATCCTTCGCCTGCCCGCGCCTCTGGCGTCATCGTTCCACAGCAGCCCAAGTGGCATGGACGGCTCGCCGCGCGGCTCATCTGGCTGGCCGCCACCGCGCTTGCGGCCACGCTGCGCTGGCGCTGGCGGGATGAGACGAACCTGTTTGAAAACGGGGGCAAGGAGCCGGTCATCTTCTGTCTGTGGCACAACCGGCTGGCGCTTTCATTGATCCTCTTCCGCCGCTACGTGCAGGCGCGGCAGCCCCAGCGCAAGCTCGCCGCGCTCGTCAGCGCCAGCCGCGATGGCGGGATGCTCGCGCGGGTGCTGGAGCTGTTCGACGTGGAGCCGGTGCGCGGGTCATCCAGCCGGCGTGGTTCACAGGCGTTGCGCGAACTGGTCTCGGCCGGCGAGCGCGGCTGCGATCTGGCCATCACACCGGACGGGCCGCGCGGCCCGTGCTACGTGGTGCAGGACGGCATTGTCTCGCTGGCGCAACTCACGGGCATGGCGATTGTCCCGGCGTCGTTCCACCTGAGCTGGAAGTGGCGGCTGAAGAGCTGGGACCGTTTCCAAGTCCCGCTGCCCTTTGCGCGGTGCGAAGTGCAGCTCGGTGAGCCGGTCCGGATTCCCCGCGAGGCAAGCGCCGCCGAACGGGAGCGGCTGCGCGCGAAGTTGGAGTCCAGCATGAACGCCATCACAGTGGACTGACCGGACAGGCATTGTCCGGGCATGCGGCTCACGAGGGGCATACGTTGGGAAATGGAATCTGCATTCCATCCCGCCATCGGTTGGCCCGATGCGGATCTCCAGCATTATCAATTATCCCAATGCTGCGGGCTCCCGGCACTCTGCGCGTATGAAATCCGCAATTGCTGTGCAAGTCATGCGGAACTCATGCGGCGGCGTTTCCAGAGCACCCTGGCAACGCTTCCGCGCCGCCGCGTGGCCTCGCGCCGGACATGCAGGCCTGCTGGCACTGGGCTGCGCGGCCGGGTTGGGCTGTGCTGGAACGGCCAAGCATCCCGAGGCCGACATGGTAGGGACCAAGCGCGTGCTGGCGATGGCCGAAACAACCGAGCGGCCGGTTGCCCATCAGTTGCAACGATTGCACAGGGCTTTTATCCGGGACGACGGCACCATCCTCCTGCAAATCCACGGCAAGCCGGTAAAAGAAGCCAAGATTCAGCCTTGCACGCTTGAGCTTCCGCCGCCCAAGCCCACCGCGCACGCCGACACCCTCGCCCGCCGCATCGAAGTTCCCAGTTCCGCATTGCGCCTGGGCTGGGACACGAAAGCGATCTTGGGCACCCGCCTCCACCCGCTCCCCATCGGCCCCGTCCTAACCATCAAGGCCAGGGAAGCCTACGTCTGGGACGCGCTTGAACTCACCGGCGGCCGCGACGGGGAAATCCGCCTCGTGCAACGGCTCGGCACCGTGAGCCAGTGGGAGATCCTCCATCTGCGGGCGCACCCCACCGCCGCGCAAGCTCGCTTCACCATTTACGAAGTCCGCCCCACCATGGTTCCGGTCAACCACCGCGCTGCGTTGGCGTTGCTACCCTTCGCTGTGGCGGAGGATGTGGCAACCAATGTCACTGTCGGCCCCGCCACCCTGGCGGCGGTCGTCGCCGTGCCCGTGGCCATTGCTGGAACTGTCGGCGTCCCGGTGGTCGGCACGTGCAAACTGCTTTGGAATGGAACCAAGGCCGTCGGCCGGGCCATCGGCTTGGTGGAGAAGGAAAGCCCTCCCTGAAGCCAAACCACCTAAACCAAAACCCACCGACATGATAACAGCTGATCCGACCACCAACCAAATGCGCCTTGGCTCTGCTCTAGCTGGAGCACTCTTTGGCATCTCACTCTGGTTGCCTGCCTTTGGTAGCTACTCTGGATGGAAATGTGCCCAATCCGTTTGGGAAATCATGTTCAATTTCGAGATAGAGGACATCTGGCAATGGCTCTACTACTCGCCGTTCAACGTCACGAACTTCACGCTGCTGGTGCTCCCCATCTTGGCTTTCACGCCTTGCTTAAACCGCTTCTGCCGTGCAACGAGATGGTTGGTGGGGGCGTGTTTTTTGCACACGGCATCATGGTTTTTATGGGGCCTTTGGAACGCGGATATCCGCCATCTCAGAATCGGTTATTACCTTTGGCTGCTGGCGGTCGGAGTTTTGTTGGCCGCCTGCATCGCCCGTGTTGACTCAATGCAAAACACCTCGCCAACCAGCAACCCGACCCAAGCAAGCCTATGAGAAAATGGTCCCTCCTCGTCGCCGTGCTCTATGGCCTTATCCTGTTTGTCTTGTTCATCCCCGTGGCAGCCATTGCCTTTGTGAGGCAAGGCGAGCTGGACATGAAATGGCCGGCTAATGCATTCCGCGAATGGGGGTTCTGGCTGATAATTGCCGTGCTGATCATCGCGCAATTTTTGTTGCTACGCATCCCTGTGGCGGTCGCTAACCGTCGGCCACTGAAACAGCGTTCGGTTTGGAGCACAGTCATCACCGCTGCTTTGATGATGACCTTGCTGGTTTGCGGGGCCGGGGTCTCCATTTTTGAGATAATCACGAAATTGGAACCCAAGTGGGATGGGGACGAGTGGTGGTGGGTGTTGGCCGGTTTAGGGCCGACAACATGGGGGATGTGGGCCATTTACTTTTACCGGTCAACCCACGGGTCCGCGCCAGAAGTCCAAATGAACAAGCTAAAGCGTTACTTGTGGACCGGCAGCATCCTCGAACTGCTCGTAGCCATCCCCACGCACATTGTTGCGCGGCAGCGGGCCGATTGCTGTGCCGGAGCGCTCACGTTCATCGGCCTGACCTGCGGCATCTCGGTCATGCTCTTTGCCTTTGGCCCGGCAGTGTATTTCCTCTTCGTCGAGCGTTGGAAACGACTTCATCCGAAACAATGAACGTTCCACCACGCGAGTCCCTACGGCACATGAACCGGCGGGAGGCGGCTAAAACCAGCCTTGATTGGCGATTCCCTGCTTCGGGCTGGCGCAAACCAAGGCGCGGCTAGCTATTTGACCAGCACTTCCGCGATCTGCACCGCGTTGAGCGCCGCGCCCTTGAGAAGCTGGTCGCCAGAAACCCAGAAGCAGAGGCCGTTGTCCAACGCGCAGTCCCGGCGGAGCCGACCGACCTCGCAGTTGTATTTCTCGGCGGTGAAGAGCGGCATCGGGTAGGACTTGTTGGCCGGGTCATCCACCACGTCGAGGCCCGGGGCCTTCTTCAGCACCGCGCGGGCGGCTTCGACCGTCACGGGCTTCTCGAACTCGGCGCTGACCGCCACCGAGTGCGCGCGATACACGGGCACCCGCACGCACGTCACGCTCGCCCGAAACTTCGGGTGGTGCATGATCTTCCGGCCCTCGTTCTCCATCTTCATCTCTTCCTTCGTGTAGCCGGTGTCGAGGAACGAGTCCACGTGCGGCAGGACGTTGAAGGCGATCTGGTGCGGATAAACTTCCTTGGTGACGGGCTGCTTCTTGACGATCTGGTCCACCTGACGTTCCAGCTCCTCAATGGCCTTCGCGCCCGTGCCGGAGACGGCCTGGTAGCTGGACGCGAAGATGCGCGTGACGCCGAAGGCCTGATGCAGCGGGTAGAGCGCCATCAGCGTGATGGCCGTGGTGCAGTTGGGGTTGGCGATGATGCCCTGGTGCTTCGCGCAGTCGGCGGCGTTGATTTCCGGCACGACCAGCGGGACGGTTGGGTCCATGCGAAACGCGCTGGAGTTGTCCACGACCACGCAGCCGACCTTGGCCGCGATGGGGGCGAACTCCTTCGAGATGCTGCCGCCGGCGCTGAAGAGGGCGATGTCGATGCCCTTGAAGGAATCCTTGGTCAGCTCGGTGATGGCGATGTCCTGCCCGCGGAACTTGAGCTGCTTGCCCACGGAACGCGCGGAGGCGAGCAAGGTGAGTTTGCCCACGGGAAAATTCCGCTTTTCGAGCGTCTTGATCATCTCGACGCCGACCGCGCCGGTCGCGCCGACCACTGCCACATGAGGGTTTCGGTTCATACCAAAGGGCGCGCACTATACCGGTGGACCCAAGCCTGTCAAACGTGCGCCCCCCGCCTGAGCGCGCCAAAAGGCGGGGAATGACCGCCAATAGACGGCGAGCGGTCATCGAGCGGAAGGGGAAGGCTGGGCGCGAACTTAGCACCGAATAACACACGATGAAAACCTTCCTCCTCACCGCCCTCGCCATTGCCACCCTCGCCTTCTCCGCCGCCGCCGAGAGCAAGGGCAAGTCGATCACGCTCTCCGGCAAGGGCTGCTGTGCCAAATGCTGCCTCAAGGAGGCGGATACCTGTCAGAACGTCCTCACCGTCGAGAAAGACGGCAAGAAGACGAAGTATTACCTGGTGCAGAACGACGTGAGCAAAGGCTTCCACAACCAGATCTGTGAAACCGTCAAGGACATCACCGTCACCGGCACCTGCAAGAAGGTCGGCGACAAGCTGGAAGTGACGGCGGAGAAGATCGAAGCCGCGAAGAAGAAGTGATTTTTCGCGGGCGGTCAGGTTATGGGTTTCCTGGCCGTTCGCGGGTTGAGCAGCAGGGAGCAAGGCGCTCCTGCGAGCCGGGCGCGGTTCCTAGCGAGCCGAGGCCGGGTTCAAGGGGGCGCCTTGCCGTTTTCTCCCCGGCAAGATCGGGTGGGTCGGGAATCTCCGGGCTTTACCCAGTCCGGCCCGCCCCTACAGTGTCCCCATGACGCCAGCTGAAGACAAACGCTTCGCCGGACTCCTCAGCGAGGAACTGCAGGCGTTGGAGCACACCGCCAGGATGCGGCGGTTCAAACCGGGCGAGACCATTTTCCGCGCGGGCGATCCCGGTGACGGCTTTTACCTCGTTGAATCGGGGCGCGTCATCATTTCCGCCGTCGTCGGGGCCGAGGCCCGCCCACTGGCGGTCATCAGTCCCGGCGAGTTTTTCGGCGAGATGGCGCTGCTGGACGACGCGCCCCGCTCCGCCACCGCCACCGCCGAAGTGGACACGCGGGCTTTCTGTATCGGGCGTGAGGAGTTGCTGGCGCTGCTGGAGCATCGCCCCAAACTCGCGCTCCACCTCATCCGTGAGTTCAGCCACCGCGTGCGCTCCCTGAACCGCAAATACATCGACGAGATCCTCCAGGCCGAGCGCCTCGCAATGGTCGGCCGCTTCGCGCGCACCATCGTCCACGACTTCAAGAACCCGCTGAACGTCATCGGTCTCGCCGCCGAAATGGCCGTCATGGACATGGCCACGCCGGAAATGCGCGGCCACGCGCAAGTCCGGATCGCTCGTCAAGTGGCCCGCATGACCAACATGCTCAACGAGCTGCTGGATTTCACGCGGAACACCAGCCATCAGCTCGTGCTGGCGTCGGTCAATTATGCCGAATACATCGGCGCACTTGGCGAGGAAATCGGCGTCGAAATCGCCGAGCGCGGCATGAAGCTGCGGGTTGAAACACCCCTGCCGGCCGTTCAGATCGAGGTCGAGCCCCAGCGCCTCTCCCGGCTTTTCTATAACTTGGTCAACAACGCCGTGGAGGAGATGAAGCCCGGCGGCGTCATCATGGTCCGTGCCATCGTCCGCGGGTCCGAGCTGGTGACGGAGGTCGAGGACACCGGCCCCGGCATCGCTCCGGAGATGGCGCAGCGTCTCTTCGAGCCATTCGCCACACACGGCAAGCAGAACGGCACCGGCCTCGGCCTCTCCATCTGCAAGAAGATCGTCGAGGACCACGGCGGCAAGATTTCCGCCCGCAGCGAGCCGGGCAAGGGCGCCACCTTTGTCTTCACGCTGCCGTTGAGCCGTTAAGGGAGAGTATTCAGTAACCAATGTTCAGGATTCAGTAAGGAAGCTCGTGCCTTGGCGGCTTGGCTGAAAACTCATTACTGAACACTTGCCCCCTTCCCCGCCGGCAACCGACACTCCCGGACCGCGATGAACCGCATCCGCCTGCTGCCCGAAAATGTCGCCAATCAAATCGCCGCCGGCGAGGTGATCGAGCGCCCGGCCAGCGTGGTGAAGGAGCTCGTCGAGAACGCCCTAGATGCCCAGGCCACGCACATCACGGTGGACGTGCTGGCCGGCGGTCGCGGCTTGGTCCGCGTGACCGATGACGGCGTGGGCATGAGCCGCGATGATGCCCTGCTGTGCCTCGAACGCCACGCGACCAGCAAGGTGCAGAGCGCCGAGGATCTGTTCCGCATCACCACCATGGGCTTCCGCGGCGAGGCGCTGCCGAGCATCGCCAGCGTCAGCCGCTTCACGCTCACCACGCGCGAGCGCACCAGCGATTCACCCGAGGCCACCCAGGTCATCGTCCACGGCGGGAAGCTCCTCGAAGTCCGATCCGCCGGTGCGCCCGCCGGCACCAGCATCGAGGTGCGCCAGCTCTTCTACAACCTCCCCGCCCGCCGCAAATTCCTCCGCACCGAGGAGACCGAGCGCACCCACATCCACCACTATCTTACGCTCGCGGCACTGGCCCACCCGCACGTCGCGTTCACCTTCACCACGGACAGCCGCACGATTTTCCAGCTTCCCGCCGCCCGGGCTGGGACCGATGCCGACGGCCAGCTCGCCGCGCTGCGTGAGCGCCTGCGCGCCTTGCACGGCGCGGACCTCAAGCTGCTGGCCGTGGACACCCAGGGGACTTACGAAGAACTCCGCGACCCCGCCGAACCTGAACCAGCCGCTCAACCTTCAACTTCCAACGCTCAACTTCGCCTCTGGGGTTTCATCGGCGCGCCCGGCGTCTCGCGCGGCTCGCGGGATGACCAGCATCTCTTCGTCAACCGCCGCCCCATTGAAAACCGCGCGCTGAACTTCGCGCTCATCGAGGGTTACCACACCGCCCTGATGAAGGGCCGTTACCCCGTCGCCTGCCTCTTCCTCGAACTCGACCCTGCGCAGGTGGACGTGAACATCCACCCCGCCAAACGCGAGGTGAAGTTCCACCACGAGCGCGCCGTGCGTGCGTTTGTCACGCAGGCCATCCGCGACACGCTGCTCAATTTCCACCGTGCCCCGGACCGCGGGTTGCCAGCTCGCAATGGCATCGAAACCGCACCGCAGGCACCTCAACCGGTTGCCCCGTCCGCTGCTCCCCCGCCCGCCACGCCGCCGTCCGCGGTTCCGCCGGACTTTTTTCCCTCGCTGCCCAGCAAGCCCATTCCCGACTGGCCCGCGAGTGCCCCGAAGCAAACCCCGCTGCCGATGGGCTTCAGTAGAGAGCCGGCCGCAGTCAGCGTGGAGCCGAGGGCATCCGAAGCCACCGCGCCCCATGCCGCATGCCCCATGCCGCATGCCCCATTACTTTCGGTTCCCCTCCGCCTCGTCGGGGTCATAGGCCGCCTTTACGTGGTGCTGGAGAGTGACCGCGGGCTCGTGCTCATGGACCAGCACGCCGCGCACGAACGCATCCTGTTCGAGCAGATGCTGGACCGCCTCGAAGCCGGCGGAGAGGCGGATTCACAACGGCTGCTGCTGCCGGAAACGGTCGAGCTGTCCGTGCGCGATGGGGAATTTCTCCGCCGGCAACTGCCCATCCTCGCACGGCTCGGCGTGGGCCTGAGCGAGTTTGGCGAGCGCACCTTCCTGCTCGAAGCATTGCCGCCGTTTGCCAAAGTCCCCGACGCGCGTCGCTTTGTGCTCGAACTGGTGGACGCGCTCAAGTCCGCCGGCGAGGGCGTCAACGCGTTGCGGCTCGGCGAGGATGTCATTGCCAAGACCGTGTGCCGCCACGCCGTGAAGGCCAATGACCCGCTCGCCGGTCCGGAGCTGGAGAACCTCGTCGCCGATCTCTGCCGCTGCCGGATGCCCTACACCTGCCCGCACGGCCGGCCCACGCTCATCGAGATGAGTCTGAAGGAGCTGGAAAAGAAGTTCGGCCGCGTGCAGTGAGCGGCGGCGGGTTGCCATCAACACCCCGGCGCGCACGCGCGGCCAAAAAACTTTCCCCGCGTCCTGCCTTCCGCTTCAATCGTCGCCATGCAAAGCCGTCTCGCCCTCGTGCTCCATGCGCACCTGCCCTTTGTGCGCCACCCGGAGCACGACCGCTTTCTGGAGGAGACGTGGCTGTTCGAGGCGGTGACGGAGACCTACCTCCCGCTCATCCAGGTGATGGAAGGCTGGGAGAAGCTCGGCATGGAGACGCGCCTGACGCTCACGCTCTCGCCCACGCTTTGTGCGATGCTGCTGGACCCGCTGCTCCAGGACCGCTACGTGCGCCACCTTGAAGGCCTGCTCGAACTCGCCGAGAAGGAAATCCACCGCACGCACTGGGACCGCGAGTTCCGCGAACTGGCGTGGTTCTACCACCACCGGCTTACCAGCCTGCGCGCCACCTACTTCGCCTATGGTCGCAACCTCGTCGGCGCGTTCCGCAAGTTTCAGGAACTGGGCCGGCTGGAAATCATCACCACCGCCGCCACGCACGCGCTCTTGCCGCTGCTGAACCACCCGCCGTCCGTCCGCGCCCAAATCCTCACCGCGCGCGATCACTACCGGAGCTGCTTCGGCTGCGACCCGCGCGGCATCTGGCTCCCGGAATGCGCCTACGTCGAGGGCGTCGAGGCCGTGTTGCAGGAGGCGAACCTCCGCTGGTTCATCATGGACACTCACGGCCTGCTGCACGCCCGGCCGCGCCCGCGCTATGGCGTCTTCGCCCCCGTGCTTACGCCCAATGGCATCGCCGCCTTCGCCCGCGACCTCGAGTCCGCCCGCCAGGTCTGGAGCCGCAACGAGGGCTATCCCGGCGATCCACGCTATCGCGACTTCTACCGTGACGTGGGCTATGACCTTGATTTCGACTACGTCCGCCCTTACCTGCCCAGCCCGGAACTGCGCGGCTTCACCGGCCTGAAATATTGCCGCATCACCGGGCCCACGCCGGACAAGGCGGTTTACGACCGCGCCCTCGCGCTGAAGGCCGCCGACGAACACGCCGGGCATTTCCTAGCCGCCCGGCGCGCCCAGGCCCGCCAGCTTGGCGACATTTTGGACCGGCCGCCGCTCGTCGTCGCGCCTTACGACGCCGAGCTGTTCGGCCACTGGTGGTATGAAGGTCCCGACTTCCTCGACCTCTTCGTGCGCAAGGCCTACTACGACCAGCAGGACTTCAAGCTCGTCACCCCCGGCGACTACCTGAAGGAAAACTCCACCCTGCAAGTCGTCCGCCCCAGCCCGTCGAGCTGGGGCGAGGAAGGCTACTGGAAGCTCTGGCTCAACGAGACCAACGAGTGGATCGTGCCGCACCTCACCGTGGCCCAGGAACGCATGACCGCGCTGGCCCGCGCGCATCCGGACGCTGCCGGTCTCACGCGCCGCGCGCTGAACCAGGCCGCGCGCGAACTTCTCCTGGCGCAATCCAGCGACTGGCCCTTCATCCTGCGCACTGGCACCAGCCCGGACTACGCGCGCAAGCGGGTGAAAGACCACCTCCTGCGGTTCATCTCCCTACGGGAGATGCTTACCGCCGGGCACGTGGACGAGCCGTGGCTCGCCCGCATCGAATGGTTGGACAACCTCTTCCCCGACGTGAACTACCGGTATTGGGCGTGAATCCGGCTGGCGGCAGCGCAGTTCAATACCGTCCAGCGAACACCTCGCGCGTGCCGACGTGGCCGTCGAAGTAGGCGGCGTTGCGGACGTTGCCGTGGCTGGGGCGGGGAGGCAA
>JACCDO010494006.1_pt1 | contig 12642 bp, 16 predicted proteins | sample 7446101 | NCBI WGS metagenome assembly JACCDO01 (sample SAMN15323440, study PRJNA562643) | freshwater metagenome | isolation source: river surface water | place: USA:Blue River Watershed | collected 2017-08-16
TATTTATAGTTTTTATTCAACTATTTCTCTAGTTTTTTTATAAGTCAACATAAAAAAGACATGAACTAACATAATATATAAATAACTCACATCATCATTCTTTTCATTTATTTTATGCGTTAATATATGTATAAAAATATTAGAGAATCTCTGCAAAATGCTCAAGAAGATATAAATGCTACTTTACAACTTCAAAATAAACTGAAAGATATTTCAGAATTTAATAAAAATTTATATACACATAATAAAACACGAACTCTAAATACGATAGTATTATTTAATAAAACATATTTCGGTACTCTTAGAGTTCTTTCAGTAAATAATATTTATTTTGTTGTTATTGAATCTACTATTCTTTTATATAATAATTATATGGACGCTATAACAATGCCGACATTTAATTCCTTAAAAGAAAAAACAGAATATATTTGTGATTTAAATGATTTTCAATTAGATAATGACGATATTTTTAAGACTTCTGTGAAGTTATCATCTAATTATTGTTTACAAGTAACACCGTCGTATGAAGATAAAGATATCGCTTATATAGATATGATTTATGGAAATAATGTTTGTAAAAATCCAGATATTTATAAATTATGTAAAAATTTAGACTATATATTTAGTGCGTTATATCAATTATTAAACTATATCAAGTATGATAATATAATTACATTAATTGACGCGAGTGAGATTTACCCAGAAGGTTCCAAATCGAGTTCATTACATTTATTTAGAATTTTACATGATAATGAAAGTATTTATACAAAATACGGCTTTAAATACGATGACAAAACTGACATTATAAAATCTTTAAATAAATTGAAAAAAGATTCTTCTGACGAGTATAAATTATTAAAAAATTTTTCATCACTTAACAAAGAATATATCGAAACTCTTAATAATATATCATTATATAACAAATCTTTAGTAACATTATATAATTATTGCTACGGTTCCCCTATGACATGTAAAAACTACCGGGACGTAATTCCAACATTGTGTACAGATAAAGAAAATACTTCTAATATATTGAAAAAATATTTTTTACAAAAAAAATATTAGAAATTATTTATTATTAAATAAAATAATTAAAAATTGTTTTATTTATTATTAAATAAAATAATTAAAAATTGTTTTATTTATTATTAAATAAAATAATTAAAAATTGTATAATACTTACAATGGAAGAAGTTGTTTTGATATTTCCAAATCAATTATATAAAAATAATGATTTGTTAAAGAAAAATAAAAAAATCTTTATAATTGAACATAAAAATTATTTTATAAAATATCCTTTTCATAAATTGAAATTAATATTGCATCGTTCGACTATGAAATATTATAAAGATTATTCTGAAAAAAAATATGATATTATAATAAATTATTTAGAATTTACTTATGATTTTGAAGAACTTTTTAAAAATTATAAAAAAACAACTTTTAATTTTTATGACCCAACCGATAAAAAATTAATGAACGAAATAAATTATTATGCTCATAAATATAATATTAATATAAAATTATATGAATCTCCAAATTTTATAACTTCGATAAACGAATTAGAAAATTATTTAAAAGAGAGTAATCATCTTTGGAAACAAACTTCTTTTTATATTTGGCAACGAAAAAGATTAGATATACTCTTAAAAAATGAAAAACCAATAGGAGGTAAATGGACTTTTGATAATGAAAATAGAAAAAAATTTGATAATACTGTAAAAGATTTTAAATATATTGTTTATACTAATAAATATATTAAGGAAGCAACTGAATATATTTTAAAAAACTTCAAAAATAATATTGGAGAAACTTTAATGATATATCCTATAACGTATGATGAAATAGATAAACACGTCGATAATTTTTTATTATATAGATTAAATAATTTCGGAAAATATCAAGATGCTGTAGATAAAAATATTTTATTTGGATATCATAGTATAATTTCTCCAATGTTAAATATTGGAATGATTTCGATAAAAAAATTAATTAGAAAAGTGTTAAAATATTATGAAGATAATAATGATATTTCATTATTTTCAGTGGAAGGATTTATTCGTCAATTGATTGGATGGCGAGAATATATAAGAATGGCTTATATTTTTAAATCTAAAAATATAATTAAAGGAAATTTTTTTAACCATAAAAAAAAATTAAGTAAAGAATGGTATAAAGGAACTTTTAGCATCGAACCAATCAATAATATAATAAAAAAAGCTATAAAATACGGATATGCTCATCATATAGAAAGATTAATGTATTTAGGTAATACAATGCTTTTATTAGAAATTGATCCGAAAGATGTATATAAATGGTTTATGATAATGTTTATTGATTCGTATGAATGGGTCATGGTTCCTAATGTATATTGTTTAAGTCAATTTTCATCTATTCATAAAATAACAACTAGACCATATTTTAGTTCATCTAATTATATGATTAAAATGAGTTCTTATGGAAAACAATGTTGTGAAAAAATAGATAATTATGAATGGTATGAAATTATTAGTGCATTATATTATAGATTCATATCAAAAAATAAAAATATTTTGAAAAATAATTATTCTACTGCAAATAGTGTATATAGATTAGAAAAGAAAGAAGACATTAAAAAAATATTAACTTTAGCAAATAAATACATTGATTATTTATAAAAAAAAGAAAAAAGTCAGAAAGGCTTTTTTTTTTTTTTTGTTTTTATTTTATAGTGTATTTTTATTTTGTTTTTGAATTTTCTAAAGAGTTAACGAAGAACTTCAAACAAATCTAAAATTAAGATCCTCACGAATGTCCACAAAACGAAATGGAACTCTCAACATAAAGATAAGAGCATTTTCATACTTCTCAATTTCGATATGTTCAGGATGAACGTAGAACGCTACTGTAGATGGTTCCAAAACTCCTTGACAACATTTTTCAATGTCTTTACGAAGAAAATTGTCCAATTTTGGCAAATGTTCAACTTCATAATTTAGTTGATCTACATTGTCAAAGGAATCGTTCGTATCATAAATCCATCTCATTTGTTGTCCATTCAAATAAAATAACTCAACCACAATTACCTTCACCAAAAGATGAGTCAAATATGAAGCAACGTCTCTATTTAAAGAAATCAAGAATCTTCTGAAAGATTTTTTGTTGACTGAGAAATTTCTATCAAAAAGTTCTCTGTTGACTTCATTTTTAAATGAATCAAAAAGATGATGATAGGTACGATCATTAGAATCGCAAAACAAAAAATCTTTTAATGTAAACGCATGATACTTTTCCATCAATGATTGATAAAAATCGAACACTACTAATAAAACCGAAACATCCCGTGATAGCCCTTGTAATTGATTCACATCAACAAAGTATTTGATACAACCCGCCCATAATTTCAAAGAAGAAAAATTAACACCCATTAATCTGTAAGATTAATTTAGAAAATATAAAAGACTTATATATAGTTTTATTATTCAATTTTTTATTAAAATTGTTTACATTTATATAGAAAAAAATGATATTTTGAATAAAAAAGAAAAAAGTCAGAAAGGCTTTTTTTTTTTTTGTTTTTATTTTATAGTGTATTTTTATTTTGTTTTTTCTAAAGAGTCAATGAAGAACTTCATGCGAATAAAAAATGAATATTGCATTGAATTAATCTAAAATAGAAAGGTCTTCTCGATAAATAAATCAATGCACCTTCATATTTTTCAATATCAAGATCCTCATGATGAACGCAAAGCGAGCATACTAAATTGTACTTTTCAATAACTCCATTTTGATATTTGTCGTTTAACCTCATCATACTTCCATCGAGTGGAGGAACAAATATATCTGGAAAATTGACTTCTCCTTTCATATTATAAAGTAGATTAAATTGAAAAGTGTTCAAATAACTCAACTCGAAAAAAATGACTTTCAAAAGATCACACTTAAAAAACATGACATTTTCATCGTTCAAAGAAATTAAATACTCGTCAAATTCATATGGATCGATTTGTTCAACGTCTTGAACTTTAACTCTAAAATCGTCTAAGATATAATATAATGAGAAGAAATCGTCACAGAATAAAAAATACTTTAATGAAAATGAATGATGTTTTTTTTTCATTAATAATTTGTAAGAATTCCACAACACTAATAAAATAGAAACATTTTTGGAAAGCCCTGAACGTTGATTTTCAGAAATTAAATCTGTAATACATCCTGAATATGGTTTAAAAATAAAATTTCCCATGAATATAATGTATATAAATATGTTTTATCAAGGATGTATTAAGAAAATTATTAATCATTTTTTTACATAAAAAAAGAATTAAATAAAAATTGAAAAAAAAATAAAAGGGTGTGTCCGTTTGTTTCAAACAGTAATATACTATCAATGTCTAGTATTAACAATTTTTCTGGACGTTCCGATGTTATCAATGACAATTTTTCTGAAAAAAACGTACAAAAGATTCGAGCGATTTTATTTACTGGTCCTGTATATATTATCGGACGATATTATGCGTTAAATCTTGACGATGATAAATTGAAAGAGGAATTAAAAAAAATTCAAATTTTGATTATGAATCGAACAGTTAACGCAAAAGAAGTTGAAAAATTCTGTCGTGATAATTATGATCAAATGAAATATTTTTTGAGATATTTCTGATAAAATTTTTAGAAAAATAAAAAATTCAATTTGAATATTTTATTTTATATTAAAAATTGAAAAAAAAAAGTGTAGAAAGACTGTTTAGTTATAGTATTTTAACTTGTGATGGCTATTACTAGTGAACAAAAAGTCGAATCTGCGAAAATTGCGTATTATTTTATTAATTGTCCATTTCATATTTTGTTGGCGTTTGATACTTATTGTATTCCTGACGTTAATTTAAGAAAAGATTTGGAATTATTGCAAGAAAGACTTTTGGGTGGTTTAGTTTTGAACTCTGAGGAAGTTAGGAAATTATGTGAAATTAATCACAGGGCGTTAAAACCTTTGTTGCAATTCTTTTAATAATTGCTTGACTTTAAAAAAAATAAAAAACAAAAAAAAAAAAAATAAACCATCCAACTTGAATTGTTTATTTTTAATTTTTATTAAAGATGTGTATAAAAAAATTGTAATATTTAAATAAAAATGATTTTTTAAATGCATAAAAAAGAAATATCTATATTGTTAATTAAATGTATTTAAATAACAATAAAAAAATAGAACAAGAATTAAATATTGATATACGAACTGCACCATTCTATTTAAAAAATAATGAAAATTTTGTTATCTATTCTATAAAAAATGACATTACGAATTTTAAATATGCAACACATAATTTAAGGAACAATAAAAAATTTGTTTATTCAATATTAGAATTTTCAGTACTAATATATCCATATATTTCATTCGATTTAAAAAGTGATATTTACATTATCGAAAAGGTATTAACTGTAAAAGGTTCATTCTTACGATATGTTCCCGACAATTTAAAAGATAACAAAAATATAGTTTTTTTAGCATTAAACAATGAACCATATGCATTGGAATATGCTTCTGAAAATTTAAAGAATGATGAAGATATTGTTAAATTTTCAATAAAAAAAAAAGGTTTATCATTATTGTATGTTTCTAAAAATTTAAAAAACGATAAAGAAATAGTTATTTTAGCGGTTAAAAATAATAGTAATGCTTTTTTATACGTTCCTTCTAATCTAAAAAAAGATATAGAAATACAATTAATAGTAAAAAAATTTTTTAAAACTATTCGAAATATTTTTCAAACTTACGATATATATTTTACTTATAATTAATTATTTCATACTTAATTATAAATGTTAATAAAAAAATGAAAAAATAAATGTTAAATCATACATTATATAAATAATAATAAAAATGACTCAAAATACTGAAATACTCGAAAGATTAATTACATCTATTTTTAGAAGAATGCGTTCTTTGTGTGATAAAATCAAAAAAAAGTATTCAAAAAAAATTATTAAAGTTAATAGCAGAACAAACATTACCTTTAAAACACCAAGAAAAACATATATTATTCAAGGTAAAAAAGTTAAAATTTATAGAAATGACGGAACATTAATCAAAATGGTTTCTGGAATTACGAAAATTGAATTTGATGTTAATGGTGGTTTTTTGAAAAAAATTTTTTAATAATTTTTAAATTTAAAAGTTATTAAAAAAAAAATTAATATCAAATTTCATATTACTAATTAATTTAAAATGAAATCGACTTTTCCATTGAATTTCCATATCCATATTTAAAACTTCCGATATATCCCGTAACGATAAGTTTTTATTTTCAAGTAGTCTAATCATTTTTTTTTTATCTTTTTGAAATTGTATTGTTGCATATTGTAAAAAATCATTATTGTCTTTAACGGATTCTGACACAATTACATAATCGTTCCGTAATTCTTTGGATGCAAATTGTAAACATCCACCATTTATATTTATCAATTTTAACATCGTATTTTTATCGTTTCTAATATGTTCAGAAGCAAAAAATAAATTAAAACTTGATTTTTTAATAAGTTCAGTTATTACATCAATATCGTCACGCAAAGGAGATATTAAATTCTGTAAACTAAAATAGGAAGATCGTTTAATAAAATCAAGAATAATTTTTTTATCATTTTTAATTCTTTCAGAAGCATACAATAATGAAATAGCATTTCTTTGAATTGCTAAAAAAATAATTTCTTCGTCGTCTTTTAATTGGTCTGAAACATCTTTAATCGTATCTAAATATTCCATAATTTTAATTATAAAGTATTTGTCATTTTTTAATTCTTCTGAAATATATTTGATAATTTTATTTTTATAGTATGGATTATTATATATATCAAAAATTTTTAAAATAAATTCTTTATTATTTCTAAGAGTATCATCGATATATAATAATCCATCGAACCATTTTTTTATTGCTTCAAATGCTATTACTTCATCCTTTTGATAATTTACCGGTATATATCTAAAACATTCGCTATTACATTTCACGCAATTTAATAAAAAATCATAAGAATATTGAAGATATTCAGAAGCATATATTATTGCCCCTGCAACATTAATTATCGCATTTAATACAATTTCAGGGTCATTTTGTAATTCGGGCGGAGCATATTGTAAAGAAAAACCATTATTTTTTACGGCTTCTAATACAATTTTTTTATTATTTTTTAATTTATCAGACGCATAGAATAGTTCCATTCCGTCTTTTTGTACTGCTTTCAAAACATATTTCCTAGTATTAGTTAGTTCATAAGAACAATCAATTAAATTTTTATGCATTAATATGTTGTATAGATGATTATTTTTTTAAATGACGTTGTCTTTTATGTTCTTGAAATCGTCTAAATGGTTGATAATGATAATTAAATGGAACATTTATATATTCGTATGTTCGCTCTGGAATTAAAACGGTTTTATATTGTATAATTTGTGTCTGAGATACTTTATACATTATATAAATTAAAAATACTAAGATTACTAATAAATAAAAATCCATATATATTATTTATACATATTATTCCTAATTATATTTTAAGATTTTGATAAAAAAATATTAATAAATATTTTTTTATTCATATCTTTTTTTTTCATTGTTTAGAATTTGAAGATATAATTTATATATTTCTTTAGAATTAATATTTATTTTATCTTGATCTATTTTTTTTTCGATATTTGAAATTTCTTTTGTAAATTGAAATAAAATAAAATTATTTGGTTCGATTTTTCTATATTTTTTGATTTTCACAAAAAAAGGTAATTGTTTGATTATTCTGTTAAATTCTGAATCTAAAAAATAGATATACTTAATTATTTTTACTCTTTCTACATCTTTTTCTAATTCATCCAATTTATATTGAAGAAAATATTTTTTTACTTGTATAGTTTTAAGAGATTCAAGATATAATTTTTTTTGTAATAATTTTTCGATGTCATTCGTTAATTTATAGATTGAAATGCTCTTTGTTTCCATAATTGATTATTCTGTATTATTTTAAAAAAATTTAATAAACACTTTTTATTTCATTTTTTTAACATCTAAGTATATAATTCTGGATTTTAATGATTTGTATGCAATACAAAACGGCAATGGACAAGAAGAAGATATATATTATAGTGAATTAAATAACATTTTAAAGAAACGTGGATATACAAGTTCAAAAGGTGTAATGGAACAAAGGCAAGTAGATCCGAGATATGACATTTCACCTAAATTTGAAATCGATGGCGTGTTTACGAGTAATGAAAATGAAAATAACAATCCAAAAAGGATTTTATATGAATATAATGGACCACGGCATTATATTTATGCTAAATTCGATGATGACTCGACATCACCTAAAAAAGATATGGATAAAGATAAACCGAACACCTCAACAATTATAATGCCAAATTTTATAAATTATTTATTATATAATTTAGCATTTTTGGCAAAAACTAAATCGTTAAAAAACGATGAAAAAATGATAATTATAAATTTTTTTGAAGCGGATATAGTTCCAATATTTTTAAGAGTAAAATACATTAATACTTTATTGTATGAAAATGACATTATAAAGGACAATTCTGATATATGGAAAAGAAACCTTCCGATAGTTCAATTACCTCAAATGTATGATAATGTTATTGATTGGATATATAATTATAAGATTCATAAAAAAGAAACAAATTATGACAAGAAAAAAACTATGATTCAAAACGTTCGAACTACACGTGATAAAAATGATATAAGGTTCGAAGAAATTAATTCAAAAAATGAAAAAAAATTATATGAATTAAAATGTTCCTATGAAAAATCTAAAAAATGGTTTACTTTTAATAAAAATGATTGTTTGAATGAACAAAATTATAGAATTGACTATAATAATATGTTCTTAGAATATCTTGAAAAAGTCATACCAAATTCTCCTGACTACATTAACTATTTTTTAGAATTAGTTAATTTAATTAATGTAGATGTGTTAAATTTTATCGAAAAAAAACATAAAGAGATTAATAGGGAAAAAGAAAAAGAAGTATTGAACCAAATTAAAAAATTTATTATAAATCCAGAAATAAATTTTATAAAACTATATAAAAAACAGAAAAAAATTAAAAAGATAATAGATGATTTTGAAAACATTATAGATTATGGTTCTAAAAATTTAAATAATATACATAATATTTTTGATATTGAAAAAAAATTAGTGCACACAAAATTCCATCATACAAAACAAAATACTTCATCACCTAAAGAAATTATTGTAGATAATATTAAAAAACAACCATCTCCTACAATTTTATCATCATCACCGCCAAATAAAAAATATGAAATAAAAAAAAATCAGAAGTAAATGCAAAATATGTTGGAGGAATTTTACATGAAGAAGAAACTGGATTTTGTATTATATCTTAATTTTTCTAATTATATTATAATTAGAAAAACATATTTATTCATACATTGCTTCGTTTTCAGATGCGTCATATGCATATACATTTGAATCATTATATTTATAAAATATTCCTCCAGATTCTGGAGTTTCATTTTCATATTCTTTAATATTATTATTAAATTTTTTTCCTAAATGACCATATATTTCAGATAATTGTTTTTCATTCTTATTATTTTTCTTCAAATTTTCAAAATTAGATAGTTCTTCAACTTTACTATCATAAAGATCTTTTATTTTAACCGGACATAGAGTTGTTTGATTATCGTCTGTATCATAATAATCAATTTTACTACAGATATTTTCAACGTCATATAATTCTTCTTCGTATAAATTGTTTTTATCATCATTTATTTTAGTTCTAATTTTATATGTTTTTTTTTCTAAAATAGAAAATAAATAAATTGTTGCACAAATAAATAAAATAATAAAAATAATTTTAATTAAATAATCAAAATACATATTATATTAGATACAGATATTATATATATTTCTTAAAATATTTATAGCATACATTAGAATCGTCTATAAAAATATCATTGTCAGAAGGAATTTTAATTTTATACATTTTTATAAATAAATGTCTATAAGTAAATTCTATAAATAAATAACTTAATAATAATCCAAAAATTAATAATAAAATGTTCATTTATTATTAATTGCTATATTTTGAAATATTTTTTCATTTGCAAATGGAACTGCTCTTGTAAACATATCTTCATATTCAGGAGCCGTAATTATTTCTTCATTTATTATAGGTTGTTTATTAGGACCATAATTATTCTTATTTTCTTTTCTTAAATGTTCTTGTATTAATTCATGAATTAATTGTTTTCTCTTTTGATAATCAATTACTTTATCAACATTATTATTTTGAATAACGATATATCTAATATATAATAACAAGAATATAAATAAGGCGCATATTACTATATTTAAATTTGGTTTAATATATAGATTATACGAATCACCTAACCATTCAAATAAATTCTCTGAATAACTATTATTTTTTTTTTTCATTTCTTTGGTTAATTTCAAATATATATCGGGATTAATTAATTGCGGTTGTTTTGTTGATGTGTTCATTATATATTATAAAAATATTTAATTTAAACAACTGCGAATGCTAAACCTCCCATACCTTGTATAAATCTTAATATATTAACATTAACCGCAAAAATGTCTATAACAAGACCAACTTGCGTATCAAATTGTTGTGGTTCTGATAATACTGATTCTATTAATTTTTGATTAAAAATTAAATTTAACTTTGCAGAATCTATTTTACTAAAATTACAACATCCAGAAGTTTGTAATTCTTCAGGAAATAAAGAAAAATTATAATTATTAACACCTATCGAAGGTATCGATTTATGATGTCCATATGGTTGCACGCAATTTAAATAAACGTCGTCGAATGGTCCAAAACGTACATAATTACTAAAATCTAATCTTGCTCGTGTTATAGGATTCATTTTATCATATGAAAAATCTGTCCATTTACATTCATTTGTTCCATTAATGTTTATTAAATCTTTATTTTTCCGAACAATCCAAAATATTTCTTTTACTGGATGATTAAAAATTAATTCACAGACATAAGATAAAGACGTTATATTTTCAAAACGATTATATTGGACTTGCGATATTACATATTCATGACTCGATTGTGCGAATTTTTTCCTTTCTTCACTTGTCAAATATATATAATCCGTAAATAAGGAAACATCTTTTAATTCTATATTATACAATTTTACCATATTAAATAATGAAATATCTGAAGATTCTGTATAACAACATTCTTCTATCGTTCTCAATTCTAATATAATTTTAATATCACTAAAATTTAAATTTATGATAGGTAATGCAGAAGCATAATTTTCGCAAAACCAAAATCGCAATGGTATTAATAATGTATATTCTGGTTTTAAATCATCGTTAAAATTAGTTAAGATATCTACATTGCCAATTAATTTATCATAACCTATTTTATTATAATAATTTTGAGTTAATTCATTTATTATTGATAAGTATTCACCAGTATGTTTATTTATATTTTGACTACCTATTTCAATACTAATATTTTTAATAATAGCATTACCTATCTGTTTAACCCATGCAAATTTATATCTTTCTGTATAACTTTCATCTTTTAAAGAAGTCAATAATTTTTCTTTATTAAATTTATCAGTTAAAACAGTTGAATTAAGTATATTGATGTAATAGATTATATCATTCATTTTTTTTTGTAATAAAATTAATTTATCATTTTCTGAAACAGTAGAACTTAAATAATACTGATATATTGTATATAATATTTGTTGAACATCGATATTTTGCATTAATGAAAAAATATTCATAGGTAAAGAAGCAGGATTAGTGTTATTTAAAAAATCATTTAACGATTCTATTCTTGTTTTCATATATTCAATTGTTAAATCTAATTTAGATTGATAATAAGTATATAAAGACATTAAATTATATCCAGATACTTGTAATTGAATAATAGATTTCTGTTCGATTAAAGAAATTTGTGTACTATTTTCTAAATCATCTTTAATTAAACTCAAAAAAAATTTTCCAGACAAATATGTATAAATTTCGTTTAACGTTCTATTTTTTGTAGTAACTGCAATATTTATTTCTCTGATTATTTCCATAATAATTTTAATGTAATTTTTCATAGCTACGTTTAGAACAGTAATATCATTTAATTGTACATTTGTTGTATTTATTTTTGTTGTAATATCTATATTTGTTTTTTCTAAATTAATCTGTGGCAAAACTATTTTTAGATACATTTTATGTATTAAATCTCCATTTTTCAATAATGTTAAATTCATTGTTTGACCAAAATCTTTTTTTCCTATAAATGTTTGTTCTGTTGATTCAATTGCAAAATGTGTATGTCTTTTATTTACAGATTTAAAAAATGTAATTTGTGGATTTGCTGTTAAAAATAAATCTTGAGTTCCGTGATATGTTAAATTTATTATTCCAGAAGGCATATTATATAAATCTTATTAGAATAAGAAATATCAAAAATGACGGAATATATTAAAATATATTAAGCATAGATAAATAATTTTTTAATTATTTTATATTATTATATACACTAATAAGAACGGAGATATACTTATTGATTTTGTGGGTTATGTAAATAATTAAAAAATTAGACTTTTTAATAATAAGACAATAAAATATATTATTTTTTATTAAAAA
>JACCDO011605908.1_pt1 | contig 12641 bp, 12 predicted proteins | sample 7446101 | NCBI WGS metagenome assembly JACCDO01 (sample SAMN15323440, study PRJNA562643) | freshwater metagenome | isolation source: river surface water | place: USA:Blue River Watershed | collected 2017-08-16
AGCATTTTCTAACTCCATTATAGTATCAATTTTTGTGCGTATCAGCTGATTATTCAATGTGGTTTTGAGTCCGCCGTGTAATTGTTTGGGCAAATAATCTAGCCCGCACCAGGCCATAGTCTGTTCAGCGAGGGTTAAAAATTCATTGTCTACTAGGCACACATATGTACCGTATTCGAATCCACGGTCTTCGCTGAGATAAAGTTCGATGGGAAGTATTCTACCAGTGTGATAATCATCTAATAGAACCTTTGCATCTTCTAAAAGAGATGCAGATCTAATAAATGTAGGTACAGTCCAACGCTCATCTTGTAAGATAAGCAGAATTCTTCCTGTGGTTTTGGCTAGAAATAATAGACCGGCACGTTGTTGCATCCAGTACTTATTAAGGATTTAAGGTTAATCTCCAGGATCCTGGCAGATACTCACCCTCAAAAGATTTCAGCCACTGCACACCATCCCATTTATACTGTATTCCAGTACGAAGATTTGTAATAAAAATATTGGTGTCAAAATCGTCTGGGTCAAAGATCATTGTCCAACGACTACCATTCCATTCGATGATAGAATTTGCTTTGATATGTGTGTCTGAACCATTGGAATTTTTCCAGGCATCGGGTCCAGAACTGCGTTCGGGTTTACCTGCTAGATAAACATCGGTTTCTACAGTTAGCGTATCTGGATCATCGCCTTCTGTGTACCAATCTGGATAGGTATATCGCTCAATCACATACTTAATTACTGTGGCATTACCTTCGCCGTCTTCTAACGGAGGAAAATCATTTAAACGAATTTTATATTTTCCTGACTCTGTTCTATAACTTTGAGAATTAAATGTTTGAAACTTGCCGCCATCTTCGACTTCAGTAAAACCTACTTCACTGCCGTTGACATAGACTTTGGTTTGATATATGTTACTGTATGACCTAGGTAAATTAGATACACTTGCGGCCTCACGTTGATTTGGTCTTACTATTCTATAGTAATCAATATCAGTGTTGATAATATTTGTTGAGATACTTGCTGCCTGTTTGGGTGCTAAGAATGCATTAACATCGTCCAGCATTAGATACCTAAGTCCTAGCGGAAAGTTTGCTCTAGAACCAAATGTTGCCAACGGATTAAAGTTATAGGGATTTACAATAGCATCAACAGTACCTTTGCTAGTAGATCTTACGCTGGTATATGTTGTTCCGTCAATTAATGTAGATGCAGTTAATTCTGTATTGCCCGGCACAGTATCCATATCTAAACTGGCTACTAAAATTGTAGGATCTATAGGATTAACAGTTATTGTCCCTACAATACTGCCGCCGCTGGCTGTTGTAAATGTAATACGACTTACGCCAGGTTTATATCCACCATATTGATCTAATACCAATTGCCAATCTAATTTCTTACCAATCTTTTCAGGAGGTAAATCTAGTCCAGCATCAATTACAGCCTGTCCTACATCAACAATAGTGATATAATAGTCGCCGTCAACGCCATTATCGCCTTTAAGCATAACAATACCGTAGCGTTTATATTCAACTGTTTCTTTAATATCACCGTCGTTGTAAATTAAGTTATTGATGTTTACAGCATCGCCGGTATTGCTGAACATATTATTAACCACAGCACGTACTACACCTAGCTTCTTAACCTTAGCTGGTGGCGTGATGTATATTGGCATCTCAAACTCTAAACTAGCAATGTCAATATCTTCAGCAGCACCTTGAGGAATAGATCTAGAACTAAATGTTGTGCTGTTAAGATAAATTACACTGAGGCTAGTCCAGTCAATGTAGTTGTCTGTGGTCTGGACTTCTAAGCTAGGATTGAATAAAATTAAAATCTGTTCGAGTAGTTGAAGTTTTTGATCAGTGTTGCTGGTCCAAATGTCTGCTTTGACACGCAGTTTAAACGGAGTAGGCATTAGTCTTTCGACAGTATAGCCGGCACCTTGTTCGTTGCCGTAAACTCTTTGACCAGCAACATCTTCGTATGTGCGCTCACGTATCTGCATTTTGCTGACAAATGTGCTGTCTGCTAATCTAGTGGTATCTAATTCTAATCCTGTGATGTAGCAGGCAATTCTAGGCACAGTGGGCATTTTGTTTTCACTGTTGTCTTTGATAATGCTGGCTACTTGTTTGGTAAGATCTCCATACATTACAGGAACTAGACGCTCTTCACCGTCACCAGCTTTGTATTTGAAACCAATGAACACACGCATAAATTGTGTGACATATCGGCGTATCTGCCCATCGTAAAAGAAATCCATTATTCGTCTGCCTCTGGTCTAAGAGCTTTTGACAAGCTCTGGCGTTCTTTAACAGCCTTGCCGTTGATTGTTGCAGTGTTTGTATTGTTAACAAACGTTGCTTTCTGTGTTTGTTTGACGTCTTTACCTTCAAATCTATCGCCGCTGCCAACGTCACTGGCACCTAAGTTGTTCATTGTCATACGTACATTGTCCTCAACTTTTATCCAACGTGTTCCGCTATATCTAAATAATCTCTGAGGCATATAATCTGTGCGTAGACAGAACTGACCTTCTTGTGGAGTTGTTGGAAAAGCAATGCCTGCGGTAAATCTAGCACCGTTAGCTGGTAATGCATCATCTAACCAAGAACTGGTATTACCGTTTAGAGTTCCATATCCAGGACGCTCAATAGTTCTGTATGTTTGGTCAGCAGTAACACCTGCATATATTGGATTACCTTCGGTATCAAATAATGGAGCACCGTTTTCGTCTGTGGCCTGAGGCTGATCATTTGTGATATAGGTATTTTCTAAATCTGCACTGATTAGCTGAGGACTGCCATCTGGTCCTCTTTGCATATGATAAAATTTAGTAGTATCATATCCGCTCTTAGGTGCATCTGCTTCAGCTTGGTCGAGCACCGCAGCAGTAATCTGCATTTCTTTTTCATAGGTACTCATTATATCGCGAAGAGTTTGATTTGACCCTTCTCCTGCAACACCATCTAAAATTTCTTTAAATTCTTGACTGTCAACTAGAGGTTTACATTTGGCACGATATAAATGCGGGTACCAAGTTACGGAAAATCCTTCAGCTGCACGATTAACTTCTTCAACAACATAGAAACGTTTTAGTGCAAAGCTAAAATCGTTAAGCGCATACTCATCTTTTAAGTGGGGTAACTCAATAACATCGCCTGCCATAATTTTACGACCCAATTTTTCCACAGTGTCGTTGATGTGAAAGGTCATAAAAATTGTATCATTTTGTAAAAATAAACCAAATTGACTTAGATTAAAATCTATATCTGATAGATTATATACTCCTCTAAGCAAGTAGATATCTGGATCATACTTGCGATCACGGTTTTCTAAAAACAACAGATCTTGAATTTGTGTTTCGTTAGAAGTACCGTAGTCCGGAGTACTAGGAGTATTGCCCTGCGTCGAAGTTCCTGGCCCGATATATTTGTGAACCAGCACATCTGTACCGCCAACTTGGAACATTTCCCAAACGGTTTTGTCAATAAATTTGTAGTCGTTGCCCTTTTCTGGACGGTATAAGCTAAGTCTTGGCATAGTCATATATTTACCGCTACGATAAATACTCGTATGAACCAAATCGATCAAGCTAAAAAAGACGTCTACGATTACTGCAAAGCAATGCTGGGCGACGGTATGATTGACGTTGAACTAGACCCTATACACTACGAAACAGCTCTAACAAGAAGTCTTGGTGTTTTTAGACAGCGTAGCGATAACTCCGTTGAAGAAAGTTTTGCTTTTCTAACCCTAGAAAAAGACAAAAACGAATATGTTCTACCCAAAGAAATACAACAGGTTCGACAGGTGTTTAGGCGCAGTGTAGGATCTCGTTCTGGCAACGGATCGGGCGGCACAGTATTTGAGCCTTTTAACCTAGCTTATACAAATACCTATTTGTTAAGTTCTACAAATATGGGCGGCTTATTGACCTACGAACTGTTTTCACAGTATCAAGAGTTAGTAGGTAAGATGTTTGGATCATTTATTAATTTTACCTGGAACCCGCAGAGTAGAAAATTAGTAATAATGCAACGTCCTCGAGGTGAAGAGGAAGTTATGCTATGGTGTTATAATACCAAACCCGATTATGCAATTATCGGTGACACATATGCAGGGCAGTGGATTAAAGATTATACCCTAGCTAACTGCAAAATGATGCTAGGACAAGCTCGTGAAAAGTTTGCTCAAATTGCCGGTCCACAGGGCGGCAGCAGTCTAAACGGCGCTGCAATGAAAACAGAAGCACAGGCTGATTTGGATCGATTAACTAAAGAACTAGAAACCCTAGTATCTGGCGGTAGCGGCTACACTTTCATAATTGGTTAAATTAATTTGACTCTGTAGTTATTCTATAGTATAATAGTCTTATCGGAGACTATTATGATTATTGGAATTTGCGGATTTATAGGCAGCGGCAAAGACACCGTTGCTGATTACCTAGTTAACTTTCACGAATTTCGTAGAGAAAGTTTTGCCTCAACTCTTAAAGATGCAGTGAGCGCAGTGTTTGGATGGGATCGAACACTGTTAGAAGGGCGCACAAAAGAAGCTAGAGAGTGGCGTGAGCAGGTAGATCCGTGGTGGGCTAAACGTCTTGATATGCCTACACTAACACCCCGTTGGGTTCTACAATATTGGGGTACTGAAGTATGTCGCAAAGCATTCCACGATGATATTTGGATTGCTAGTTTAGAGAACAAATTAAGAACTAGCAAAGATAGTGTGGTTATCAGTGACTGCCGTTTTCCTAACGAGATACAAAGTATTCGCGATGCAGGCGGAAAAATTATCTGGGTGCAAAGAGGTGAATTACCGTCGTGGTATGACCTTGCTATCGAAGCAAACAAAGGCCATAACTGGGCTGTACAGGATCTAAAAATGCAAAAGATTCACGCTAGCGAAACTGCTTGGGTAGGCACACAGTTTGATGCAGTTATTGATAACAACGGAACTATTGATGAATTGTATCAACAGGCTAAATCAATAATCAGCAACGAGGTCTCCTTGCTTCCACAAGACGCCGTCCTTAGCTAGTACACTGGCACAATTAGCACAGACTGTTTTTAAGTTTGTAGGACGACAGTTGTTTAAATCTCCGTCTACGTGAAATACCCTAAACGGTTCCTTATGAAGTGATTTAAACCCGCAACGATCACATTGATTCTTCATACGATATCCAGCTCTAAACCAACGAGGAATTCCGTGGTTAACTCCGTGTGCCAAGCAAAGTTCACAGAGACTACGGTAGTAGATTCTGTTGTTCTTCTTGTAGTTGATCGCACGAGGTCTTAAACCGCATTTACATAAGGGGCGCATATTTTATTTACACCTTTTTTACCCCTTTTCGATATGTTATAAGTGCCCATTTTTCCTAGAGTACGCTAAATATTATGAGAGAACTTACTCAGGAGATACAATATGGCACTAGTTTCCCCAGGCGTACAAGTTACGATAATTGATGAGAGTTTTTATACACCAGCGGAACCTGGTACAACTCCTCTTATCGTCGTAGCTACAGCACAGGATAAAAGCAATGGAGCAGGCACTGGCACTGCTACAGCAACAACAAAAGCTAATGCTGGTAAAGCATTTAGATTAACAAGTCAGAAAGATGTTGGCGACTTGTTTGGTGTACCTTTCTTTGAAAAGACACCTAGCAATACACCAGTTCACGGTAGCGAGCGTAACGAATACGGTCTTCTAGCAGCATACAGCTATCTAGGCGTTTCAGCAAGTGCATTTATTGTACGTGCAGATATTAACCTAGACGAACTAGAAGGCACAGCCGCAGAACCAGGCAGTGAACCCACTGACGGCGCATGGTGGGTAGATACCACAGGAACAGCCTGGGGTATTTTTGAATGGAACGGTGCTGCTGGTGATACAACTGGCGGACAAACATTTACACTAAAGACACCGATCGTTTTAACAGACGACGATGCAACAACAAAAATTACCAGCAGTGCTCCAAGAGCCAGCGTTGGTAGTATTGGCGACTATTGTGTAGTTTTTGAAACTGGTTCTTTAACAAAAGAACTAGCAAGAGTATACTTCAAGAGCCCAGGTGGCGGCTACAACGAAAGCGGCAGTCTAGTTACTGCTGGATCTTGGGTTAAAGTAGGTAGTGGCGGATGGGCAGCTAGCTGGCCAACAGTTACTTCTAAGACAATTACTTCAGCAACTTGGTCTGCTAGCGACACATTCTATTTGAATGGTACATTGATCACAGCATCGGGCACAACACTAGCAAGTTTAGTTACTGATATCAATACAGCAATGGGCGGAAGCTCTGGAGTTTATGCTAAGGCAGTAAACAACAAATTGTATCTATACAGCAACGGTGCTACAGAAGGTCAAGCTGACTCAACAAGTTCTGGTAGTATTGTTTTAGCTGCTGGTACTGGTGATATTATTGCTGCAACAACAGCACTAAGCGACCTAGGTGTTAAGGCAGGAGAATACTTCCCCCCAACACTACAGATCACACCACACACAAATGTTCCAGAATGGAAAACAGCTGACAGCGAGCCAAAGCCAACTGGTAGCGTATGGTTAAAGACAACTGAGCCAGGCGAAGGTGCTCGTTGGAGAGTTAAGCGTTGGAATTCTGCTACACAGGCTTGGGTAGCATACGATGCTCCTATCTATGACAACGGCAGTGCAGCAGTTTATTATCTAGATCGTAGCGGTGGTGGTACAAACATTCCATCAGACAGCATTTATGTTCAAGCAAACGCTGAAGAACAATTTAGCTATGCTGACGGTACAGACGAGTTGCCAGATGCACGTGATACAACTTTTAAAGAATTAAGTTTCCGCGTATGGAGACGTTCAACTACAGGTGCAACTGTTGTTGAGTCTACAGAAATTACAACAGGAACTTTCACTGCAGGTACAAATACATTTACAATCAAGCAAAGCACCAAAGGTAGCCTAGCAATTTCCGCTGCAAGTACTGTGTCTTTCACAGCAGCAGGAAATGCAACTGATGCTGAAACATTGGCTGGTGCTATCAATGCAATTGCAATGTATGATGCAAGTGGCAATCAAGTTACTAACCATATTGAAGCAGCGGTAACAGCAGGCGGAACAATCACTCTAAGCCACAAAGTTGGTGGTGATATTCGTTTAACAGACGGAACAAATTCACCAGTAGCTGCATTGTTTACACCTTACAACCCAATTACAGAAGCTGGTACAGCTAACTTCTACACAGCTCCAACAGAAGCAGCAGAAGACTACATTGTAACCAACTGGGTTCCATTAGCCGATGAAGCAAACAACGGCTTCGCAGCAGCAGCCGATGCTCCATTGAATGAGCCAACAGACGGTCAACTATGGTATAACAACAACTTTGCTAAAGTTGATATTATGGTTCACAATGGTAGTACTTGGGTCGGTTACAGAACAACAACAAGCCCATATTACAATGCTTCCGCAGCATTAAAGACAGACCCAGCAGGTCCAATCGTTGCTGCTAGTGAGCCTACAACACAAAGCGATGGTACAGCTCTTGTAAACGGAGATCTATGGATCAGCACAGCTGATATGGAAAACTTCCCAACAATTTACAAGTACGATGGCTTGAATTTAGAGTGGGCGTTAGTTGATAAGACTGACCAAGTTACTGATCAAGGCGTTCTATTTGCAGACGCTCGTGCAGGAACAAGCGGCGGTACAGCAACAGCAGCTCCTAGCGATGACATTGCTGATTTGTTAGACAGCAACTTCCTAGACACAGATGCTCCGGATCCAGCACTATATCCAAAAGGTATGTTGTTATGGAACCTACGTGCTAGCGGCGGAAACGTTAAGAAGTATCAAAACAATTACATTAATGTTAACGAAGATAATGCTCGTTATGACAACACTCGTTCACCAAACGGTCTAAGCTATCAAAGCGGACAGAGCCAAGGTTCATACTGGCCAGATCGTTGGACTACAGAAAGTGGTAACAACGAAGATGGTTCTGGTAGCTTCGGACGTAAGGCACAACGTAAAGTTGTTATTCAGGCAATGAAGTCGGTAATTGACACAAGCCAAGAAATCCGCGACGAAGAGCGCAGAAATTTCAACTTGATTGCTGCTCCTGGATATCCAGAGACACTACAGAATTTGATCAGCTTGAACATTGATCGTGGTCAAACAGCATTCGTTGTTGGCGACACACCATTGCGTCTTGCAAGCGATGCTACATCATTGTTGAACTGGGGTACTAACGCTGCTCTAGTAACAGACAACGGTGATGACGGTATTGTTAGCTATGACGAGTACTGTGCAGTTTACTATCCAAACGGATTTACAACTGACCTAGGCGGTGCTAACGCAGTTGTTCCAGCAAGTCATATGATGCTAAAAACTATCGCTCTAAGCGATCAAGTTTCTTATCCTTGGTTTGCTCCAGCAGGTACAAGACGTGGTGGTATTACTAACGCAACAGCAGTTGGTTATATCGATGCAGCTACAGGCGAATTCCAAACTGTTGCTCTAAACGAAGGTACAAGAGATGTGCTTTATGATCTAAAGGTTAACCCAATTCCATTCTTTGTTGGAGTAGGTTTAGTTGCTTACGGTCAGAAGACTCGTGCTAGAAACGCCAGCGCATTAGATAGAATTAACGTAGCTCGTCTAGTTGTTTATCTAAGAAGCCAGCTAACAAAACTAGCTCGTCCATATGTGTTTGAACCAAACGATTCTATCACCCGTGATGAAATCAAAGGCGCAGTAGAGAGCTTGTTACTAGAACTAGTTGGTCTAAGAGCTCTATATGACTTTGCAGTAGTTTGTGATGAGTCAAACAACACACCAGCCAGAATTGATCGTAACGAATTGTATGTTGACATTGCTATTGAGCCAGTTAAGGCCGTAGAATTCATCTACATCCCAGTACGTATCAAGAACACTGGTGAAATTTAATTAACGGAGCAAAGAAATGCCAATTACATCATTAAATAACTTTTCGATTAACCCAGCAGGCCCAGGCACAAACCAGGGTTTGTTGATGCCTAAACTGAAGTATCGCTTCAGAGTGACATTACTTGGCTTCGGAACTCAGGCTAGCACTGAACTAACAAAGCAAGTAATCGACGTAACAAGACCTAAGGTTTCTTTTGAAGAAATCGAAGTTCCTGTTTACAACTCTAAGATTTATCTAAGCGGTAAGCCAACACACGAAACACTAACACTAAACGTCAGAGATGACGCTAGCGGAAACGTTGTTAAGTTAGTTGGTCAACAGATTCAGAAGCAATTTGACTTCCTAGAGCAAGCAAGTGCTCGTTCTGGTATTGACTACAAGTTCACAACTCGTGTTGAAGTACTAGACGGCGGTAACGGCGCACTAGGTCCACAAGTACTTGAGACATTTGAGTGCTTTGGTTGCTTCCTACAAAACACTGATTACGGTGATTTAAACTACGGTACCAACGAAGTTGCTACAGTAGCTCTAACAATCCGTTATGACAACTTCTTACACGAAGCTGGCACAGTTGGCGTAGGTACACTAGTAGGACGTCAGGCAGCTACAGCGTTGATCACTGGTCAACAAGGTTAATACTAGTTAACTTTAAAAACCCGGTCATAGGCCGGGTTTTTTTATGGCATAAATAATTATATGGCAAATAAATTCACAAGATATCTTCTAGGCGACGGAAACTTCTTTCAAGGTCTTGTCGGCGGTATTGTAAAGCCCAAAGGTATAATGGCTGATTGGCAGCACGCCTCTAGGGTGTTTGTTGACGATACTTTTAGACTAGCTCCAAGACATAAATTTTTATACCACGCAGTATTTAAAATTAGAAAAGATGCACATACTGCCTTGGGTTTTTCTGAAAAGCATACGCAAGAAATCAGTGTATTAGTAAAAACAGCAGAATTGCCAAAGTACAATTTTGACAGTGTTGTAAAAAATCAATACAACAGAAAAAAATTAATCTACAAAAATTTTAATTACGAGCCAGTTAGTTTTACATTCCACGATGATAATGCAGGTATTATTAATTCTTTGTGGGCTATCTATTATGCAGCTTACATTCAAGATAGAAAATTACCTACAAATGCTTTTAGAAGTGATTTAAATTACAGACCTGGCAGTACCAGTCTTGACGGATTTAGATATGGCCTAGATAATGATAAGGCTGTTGATTTTTTTGAATCAATTAGTATCTATACAATGAGTCGACAGAGATTCAACGGATATACTCTAATAAATCCTAGAATTAAAAGTTGGAGCCACGGTAACGTGTCCTATGCCGAAGGGGATACTATCGAAAGTTCAATGCAGATTGAATACGAATCTGTTCAATATAGCTCAGGCAGTGTAAGTGCTCTTAAAAATCAAGGCTTTGCTACATTGCATTATGATTTTGCACCTAGCCCGTTAAGTCTACAAGGTGGCGGCACTCAAACACTGTTTGGAGAAGCCGGTGTTCTGGGCGGAATTGAAAGTATATTTGGAGATGTTGCAGGCGGCGCAACCTTTGACAGCCCTCAGGGATTCTTAAGTACTGCTATCAAAACTGTTAATACATATAATAATGTTAAGAGTCTTAGTAAAGACGGAATAGCAAGAGAACTAGGACAGATTATCAGCAGCCCGGCAGCAGTTGGCGGAATAGTAAATACCATCGGCGGCATAGCAGGCAGTGTATTTCCTAGAAATGTTCCTTCTGGTAATAGTGTAGTAGCATCTGTTAAAAAGTTTTTTGGATAAAACAAAATGAGAACAAATCTTCCGCCACCGACCTCGTCTGAAGATAGCGGTGCTAAAACAAAACTTTTCTTTGACGAATACGGCCAAGCGCCTTTAGAATTTAATGCCAACGATGTAGAAGCTGCTATTGGATTCTTTCAAGGAAAAGGATTTGATAGAGATGCTGCCGAAATCACAGCAGCAGTATTACTACGACAGGCAAAATTAGAAACTATGCCTGTGTTTAAAATCATTGACCAACTTAAAGAAATGGATGGACTAAAACTCAGTGCATTAGTTGGAGAAATATTAAACAACAATCGACCAAGTTCAAGTTCACTGGGTTTCAAAATGGCCAACTCGGACGACGAATTTAAAACTAGAAACATAGGTGCATAATGGCTAAATTTGCACAGGGTCGTTTTGAAATGAAAAACCCAGAAAAATATGTGGGTAAAAAAACACCCCTGGCCCGCAGTAGTTGGGAATTTGTTTTTATGAGAATGCTAGATGAGCATCAGGGTGTGGAAAAATGGGCCAGTGAAAGCATTCAAATTCCTTATAGAGATCCCTTTACAGGCAAGTATACAATATACGTGCCTGATTTTTTCATTGTTTATAACGATAAAACTGGCAGCAAACACGCTGAAGTAGTTGAAGTAAAACCTTTAAGTCAAACACAGTTAGAAAGCGTAGGCAAAAGCAGATACAATCAAGAACAATACGTTAAAAATATGGCTAAATGGGAAGCTGCTCGAGCCTGGTGTAAGCAACAAGGACTGGTCTTTAGAGTAGTTAACGAAGAACATATTTTCCATCAGGGCTCAAAACGCTGATAAGTATAACTATGACTAAAAAGTTAGAAGAATTGTTTAACCTAGAAGAAAAAGCCAAACCTATTCCAGAGGTTGAAATACCTGAAGATTTGGTTATAAAAGATCATTCTGAAGTTAGAAGTTTGGATGATAGTTATGCAGAAGTTGAGCGTATAACACAGAATCTACCTCAAATAACAGAACTTGATTCCCTTGGCGACGGCGAATTAGACGATCTTGCTAAAAAAGCAGAAACAGCCTATGACGAGCTAATGGATCTAGGTATGAATGTTGAAGTTCGATACAGCAGCAGAATATTTGAAGTTGCTAGCAGTATGCTGGGTCACGCAATTACTGCCAAATCTAATAAAATCGAAAAGAAACTCAAAGCAATTGATCTGCAGATGAAAAAATATAAAATTGACAAAGATAGCCCCGAAGGCGGAAATGATGTTATTAACGGCCAAGGCTACGTGATTACAGACCGTAATGAGCTGCTGAAAAAATTAAGCGGAAAAGCATAAATACTACTATGAAAACTCTAAAAGAATATCTTACCGAAAGTAAAAAGGTCTACAGCTTTAAGATTAAAGTTGCAGGTGAGTTGCCAGAGTCTTTTCAAGAAAATCTAAAAACATCACTAGAAAGATGCAAAGTAGCTAAACTAGAAAAGATCAGCACTACGCCTATCCAGGCGTTGCCCTTAGACTTTCCTACAATGGAAAACTGCGAAGTTCACATTTTTGAAGTAACTTGCGAATACCCAATTACTAGTCCAGAAATATCTAACGATTTAAAAAGTCTAGGACTAACAGAAGAGTGCTTCCGTGTTAGAGGCAGCGACGAACCTAGTGAAATGGAACAAGCGGCTGCTGTAGCAGAACCTAAATCTGAAGTATTACTAGCAGATGCACAAGCAGGCAATCCTAAAGTCAAAGGCAAAGATTACTTTGGTGATGATTTCAATAAAACATTTTTAAAAGATCTAGAAAAGGCTGCTAAACAGCGCAAGAAAGATCAAGACGGGCCAACAGAATATAAGCTGCCCAAGGCTAAGGCTGACAAAGCTGGTCTTAAAAGCGCCATGGGGAGTTAATAATGGATTTTCAAAGTTTAATGGCTAA
>JACCDO012037628.1_pt1 | contig 12636 bp, 12 predicted proteins | sample 7446101 | NCBI WGS metagenome assembly JACCDO01 (sample SAMN15323440, study PRJNA562643) | freshwater metagenome | isolation source: river surface water | place: USA:Blue River Watershed | collected 2017-08-16
AACGTCCTCTAACATTAGATAGCGTGTGCCTGCGGGTATATTAGCAATAGATCCAAATTTTTTCCTTGGATTAAACTTGTAAGGATCAACAATAGCAGTAATGGCAGATACGGTATTAGTTGGAACTGTATCCACGTCTAAATCAACTACTAGATAACTTGGATCTATTTCATTTACAGCAAATGTACCAACTATTTCGTAACCATTAGGCTGTAAAAAATAAATCTTACTGGTTTCAGTGTAGCCGCCATACATTTCTAAAACTTTAAACCAATCAATTTTAGTTGGATAGGCTTTTGATGGCGGATCTAAACCTAACTCTGTAATTGCCTGTGTTGGATCAAGAACTGTACAATCGTACATACCAGTTGACGTATTACGCATGAGAAGAACTTTGAATCCGCCTTTTTGCAATCTTAATACACTGGATGCGGCAGTATTATCTGCTGTAGAAGACGATTCGGTAAAAATTAAATCATCTATGCCTAATAGTTGTCCAGACTCACCAAATATGTTCATAACTATATTTTTGATGATGCCTAGTTTTTTAACTTTAGCTGGTGCTGTTAGATAAATTGGTGTTTCAAATTCTAGAGTAGTTATGTCGATCTCACTTTCTGTACCTACAGGCACAGTACGACTACTCCAGTTTATGCTAGTCATAAGCACCACGCTTAGACTAGTCCAATCAACGTAATTGTCAGTAGTTTGAATTTCGAGACTGGGATTGAACATTATTAAAATCTGTTCTAACAATTGTAGTTTTTGATCGGTACTGCTGGTCCATATGTCTGCCTTTAAACGCAGTTTATAGGGAACCGGCATCAATCTTTCAACGGTGTAACCGCCGCCTTGATAATTTTTATAAACCTTGTCTCCACTTTCGTCTAAGTCATAGGCTTTTTCTCTAATATGAACCTTACCAACAAAACTAAAATCACCTTGTCGAGATTGGTCCATTTCAAGACCGCTTATATAACAGGAAATTTTTGGAACTGTTAATAGTTTATTTTCGCTGTTTTCTTTTATAATTGCAGCAGCCTGGCGAGTGAGATCGCCGTACATTACCGGTACTTGACGTTCTTCTTGAGTTTCGCCGCCAGTCTTATATTTGTAGCCAATGAAACAACGCATAAACTGCGTCACATATCGTCTTATCTGTCCGTCGTAAAAATAATCCATTATTCATCAGCCTCTGGTCTTAAAGCCTTGGTAAGGCTTTGTTTTTCTTTAACAACATTTCCGTTAATGTTGGCTAGGTTAGTATTGTTTACAAAGCTGCCAAGTTGAGTATCAAGCACAGCTTTACCTTCGTAGCGATCACCCACACCCGTATCGCTAGCACCTAGTTTACTCATTGTGGTTCTCACATTATCTTCTACCTTGACCCAGCGGTTACCGTTGTATCTAAATAACCTATTTGGTTTAAAGTCCTTACGTAGACAGAACTGTCCAAATACAGGATTCAACGGGAACGCTATTCCTGCTGTATAAGGAGCACCATTAGGCGGTATTCCGTCTCCAAGTAGGTAACCATCGTAGCCTGATTTTTCTGCTGTATGATATACTGTGCTGGCTGTTATACCAACGTATATTGGATCACCATTATCGTCATATAATAAATTACCATTTTCATCAGTGGCCTGCGTTTGAATACTTGCGTCTGCGTCTGTAGTGTCTACACTGACTATGGCAGGATTATTATTTTCATCTACAGTCAGTGTATACAATCCTGTGGTGTCAGATCCACTCTTTGGTGCATCAGCTTCGGCTTGATCTAGAACTGCCTTAGTAATTTGCATTTCCTTTTCATAGGTGCTCATTACTTCTCTTAAGGTATCCGCCAATTTGTAATAGGTAGTGTTTGGAGGCTGAACGCCGGTTACATCTGCAATAACTTCATATTTCTTTCCGTTAGGAGCTATTACAATATCTCCTATTTCGTATGATGTTGAATTATTCCATGCACCAACTAATGCTTCTTTGTTGGCTATGTCGTCTAATATTTGTTTAAATTCTTGACTGTCTACTAATGGTTTACACTTTGCTCTATACAAATGTGGATACCATGTTACCGAAAAGCCTTCAGCGGCACGGTTAACTTCTTCTACAACGTAAAATCTTTTTAGTGCATAGTTAAGATCATTTAATGCAAACGGATCTTTAAGGTGTGGTAGTTCAATTACATCACCTGAAATAATTTTACGACCTAATTTTTCAATAGTATCATTAATGTGAAAGGTCATAAAAATTGTATCATTCTGTAAAAACAATCCAAACTGGCTTAGGTTAAAATCTATGTCGCTGAGATTGTATACGCCGCGTAGAACGTAAACATCCGGATCATATTTACGATCTCGATTTTCTAAGAACAATAGATCTTGTATGTTTAACGGATCATCGTTATTATATACGGGTTGACTAGGACTACCGTCCGAGCCTGCTGTATCAGGACCTATATATTTGTGAAACAGCACATCAGTACCGCCAACCTGGAACATTTCCCAGATATTGCGGTCTATAAATTTGTAATCGTTGCCCTTTTGCGGACGATAAAGGCTCAGTCTTGGCATAGTTATATATTTACCGCTACGATAAATACTGTTATGAGCCAAGTTGACCAAGCTAGACAGGAAGTCTACACCTTTTGTAAAACCATGCTAGGTGATGGTATGATTGATGTTGAGCTAGATCCAGCTCATTATCAAACCGCGTTAGATCGTTCATTAGCTGTTTTTCGACAGCGTAGTGACAACGCCTACGAGGAAAGTTTTGCATTTTTAACTATTCAAAATGAACAAAATGAGTACATACTGCCCAAAGAAATACAGCAGGTGCGGCAGATTTATCGACGAAGTATAGGCAGTAGAACCGGCAGCGGTTCGGGCGGTACTGTTTTTGAACCCTTTAATCTTGCCTACTCTAATACATATCTATTAAGCTCAACTAATATGGGCGGTCTACTAACCTATGAACTGTTTGCAGGTTATCAAGAACTAGTAGGTAAGATGTTTGGTAGTTTTATAAACTTTACATGGAACCCGCAGGCTCACAAACTTACCATACACCAGCGTCCTCGCAGCGATGAAGAGGTAATGCTTTGGTGCTATAATGTAAAGCCCGATTTTGCCATTATAAATGATGTTTATGCAGGCCAATGGATTAAAGACTATTCGTTAGCAAACTGTAAAATGATGTTGGGTCAGGCCCGCGAAAAATTTGCTCAAATTGCGGGCCCACAAGGCGGAAGCAGTCTAAACGGTGCTGCTCTTAAAACAGAAGCTCAGGCTGAAATGGAAAAACTAACTGATGATCTGATGAAGTTGGTTCCAGGCGGCCACGGCTATACATTCATCATAGGTTGACATTAACTCTAGTTGATCTTAAACTGTATAAAAGTTTAAGGATTGATTATGATTATTGGAATTTGCGGCTGGATAGGCAGCGGCAAGGATACTGTAGCAGACTACCTAGTTAATTTTCACGAATTCCGCAGAGAAAGTTTTGCTGGTCCTCTTAAAGACGCAGTAGCCGCAGTCTTTGGTTGGGATCGAACTCTACTAGAAGGTCGCACTAAAGAAGCTCGTGAATGGCGTGAACAGGTTGATCCTTGGTGGGCTGCTAGATTATCTATGCCCACTCTAACACCTAGATGGGTGCTACAGTATTGGGGAACAGAAGTCTGTAGAAAAACTTTTCACGATGATATATGGATTGCCGCAGTAGAAAACAAACTACGTAATACCAAGGACAATGTAGTCATTAGTGATTGTCGTTTCCCCAACGAAATAAGTTCAATTCGCAACTCAGGTGGTAAGATTGTATGGGTACAAAGAGGCGAACATCCTAGTTGGTTTGAACATGCTGTTTGCGCCAATGAAGGCAATATTGCTGCTTTAAACGCAATGAAACAGTTAGGGATACATGCTAGCGAATGGGCTTGGGTGGGCAGTAAATTTGATACTGTGATTGTTAACGATGGCAGTCTAGATGAGTTGTACAGTAAGGTAAAAAATCTAGTAATCAGCAACTAGATCGCCCTGTTTCCATTGTATCCCTTCTTTTGCTAAAACCTGAGCACAATTAGAGCAGATAGTTTTTAGGTTATTGTGCCGGCAGTTATTAAGATCGCCGTCAATATGAAATACTCTAAAAATTTCTTTGTGCGGACTCTTAACTCCGCACTTTTCACAAAAGAACTTCACCTTATAATTAGCCCTCTGCCATCGAGGGACGCCACTGTATAGCCCATTGGCCATGCATATTTCACATAGACTTCGATAGTAAGTTTTACTATTTTTAATGTAGTTGACAGCTCGGGGCCGTCGTCCACACTTACATAAGGGTCTCATAATAATATTTAAACCTTTTTAACCCCTTTTCGTGGTTCCGTAACGCACCATTTTTATCATTTCCCGCTAAATATTACTACATTGATTAACACCAGGAGAGTATCCAATGGCACTAACATCACCAGGCGTAGAAGTAACAGTTATCGATGAGAGTTTTTATACACCAGCTGAACCTGGTACAACTCCTCTAATTGTTGTAGCAACCGCCGAGAATAAACTAAACGGAGCGGGCACAGCAACCGCCGCAGGAACAACAGCCGCTAATGCAGGCAAGGTATTTAGAGTAACAAGTCAACGTGAACTTGTTGATCTATTTGGAGTACCATTCTTTGAGAAGACAGCCAGCGCCAGTCCAGTACACGGTGGCGAGCGTAACGAATACGGTCTACTTGCAGCATATAGCTATCTTGGTGTTTCAAATGCTGCATTTATTGTACGTGCTAACATTGATCTTAACGAACTAGAAGGTACAACAACTACCCCGGGAGCAGAAGCGGCAGACGGACAGTGGTGGTTTGACGTAGAAGCCAGCAAATGGGGCATCCAGGAATGGGACTCAGCCGCAGTAGCTGACGGCGGACAAAAGTTTACAGCTAAAACCCCATTGATCCTTACAGATGCTGATACAGCAAACGTAGATAGTGTAACATATGGCCTAACAGGTTATACATACGACGGTGCTCCAAAAGGTTCAGTGGGATCAATTGGTGACTATGCAGTTGTATGGAGAACTGTGTTAGAAGATGGCAGTTTTGCCGCAGACAAAGAATTTGCAAGAATTTGGTATAAGAGTGCAGGTAATACTTCTGCTGGCATCAATGCCGGTGATTGGGTATTAGTTGGTTCACCTGAGTGGTGCGCTAGCCATCCTACTGCCTATAGTTCAGCTGCTGTAACAGTTTCTCTAACACCAGGTAACACATTTACAGTGAATGGTACTGCTGTAACAGTAGCAGCAACGCTCGCAGCTACAGTAACAAACTTTAACTCAACAATGGCAAACAGCGGCATCACAGCCGTAGCTAAGAATAGCAGAATGTATATTTTCAGTGATGGTACTTCAACATTAGAAGGCACAGACTCTGCTTTAACATCTAGTGTAGTACTTGCCAACGGCGCAGGAACTCCATTAGCTGACCTAAATATCACAGCAGGCACATATCTAGCTCCTGCTCTAGCACAACAACCGCACTATTCAGTGCCATTGTTTAAAAGAACAGATTTTAGCTCAACAGTAAACAGCCGTCCATCAGGTTCAGTATGGTTAAAGACCACAGAGCCAGGAAACGGTGCAAGACTAAGATTAAAGAGATACAATGCATCAACTTCAACATGGGTAGCTAATGATGCTAACCTATATGCAAGTCCACATGCTGCTCTTTATTGGTTAGATCGTGCAGGTGGCGGCGCAAATTTAAGTGCTGATCAGGTTTTCGTTCAGTACAATGCTCTAGAGCATGTTGGAGCATATGATGCAACAACAGGCACAACATCTTTTGGTGCTCTTGACCAAACACTAGCAAGTGCAGTTTATCGCGCATGGATTCGTAAGAGCGGTCCGCAGACAGAAATTATTTCTGTACAGATTGAAGCTGGAACATTAACAGCAGGTGCAAAAACATTTACAATCAAGCAAAGTATTCCAGGCGATGCCAACCTAAGTTCAACTGAAACGGTATCAGTTACATTAGCTGGTACAGCCGATGATGCATTTACAATTGCCGCAGCAATTAACGCATTGAATTTTGAAGATTCTGCAGGCGATCCAATTACAAATAACGTAATTGCCAGTGTGTCTGTTGATAACGAACTCATTATAAAGCACAAAGAAGGCGGCGACATCAGAATGTCTAACGGCACTGGTACGCTTCTAGCAACATTGTTTACAATTTATGATCTAGAAGACGGCACAGGAAATATCAATTTCTACGGTTTAACACCAACAGTTGGCGGTGTTACCGATGGTGCTACAGAGGATTATCTAGTCAGCCTATGGCAACCAATGGTTGTTGCACGATTTGACGTAAGCACAGATGTGCCACTCAACGAACCAGCAAACAACCAACTATGGTATAATCCTGCATTTGGTGATGTAGATATTATGATTCATAATGGTACAACATGGGTTGGTTACCTAGACAGCACAAGCCCATTCTATAGTGCTACAGCATCATTGAAGACTGATCCAAATGGTCCAATTGTAAGTGCAACAATGCCAGAAACACAGAGTGATGCAACTCCTCTAAGAAATGGTGATTTGTGGATCAGCACAGCAGATTTAGAAAACTTCCCAACAATCTACAAATTTAACCCAGATGCAGGCACAGTTCTTGCAGATAGATGGGTACTTGTAGACAAGACTGACCAAGTCACAGAAGACGGTGTATTGTTTGCAGATGCTCGTGCAGGAACCAGTGGCGGTACAGCAACCAATGCTCCAACTGGTACAATCAAAGAATTGCTAACAAGCAATCACTTAGATCCAGATGCCCCAGATCCCGATTTATATCCAAAGGGTATGTTGCTGTGGAATCTAAGAGCCAGTGGCGGCAACGTTAAAAAGTATCAAAACAATTACATTGACCTAACAGCCGACAACGAGCGTATGGGCGGTGTAGCAATGACTAACTATTGGCCAGATCGTTGGACAACAGCAAGTCCTAATAACGAAGACGGTAGTGGTAGCTTTGGCCGTAAAGCACAGCGTTCAACTGTGGTAGCTGCATTGAAGTCAGTAACTGACACCAGTGAAGAAGCACGCGATGAAGAGCGTCGTAATTTTAACTTGATTAGCTGTCCAGGATATCCTGAACTACTAAGCAACCTAATCAATCTAAACTTAGATCGTAAGGTAACAGCTTTCGTAGTTGGTGACACACCACTAAGACTAAGAGCAGATGCTACAAGTTTAACAAACTGGGGTACAAACGCTAATCTTGCTACAGACAACGGCGACGTTGGCCTGGTAACTTATGATGAGTACTGTGCAGTTTACTATCCAAACGGATTTACAACTGACCTAAGCGGCGCTAACGCTGTAGTTCCAGCAAGTCACATGATGCTAAGAACAATTGCTCTTAACGACCAAGTGGCTTATCCATGGTTTGCACCGGCTGGTACACGCCGTGGTGGTATCACTAATGCAACCAGTGTTGGTTATATTGATGCTGATACTAGCGAATTTAATGTTGTTGCCCTAAATAACGGTCAACGTGACACACTATATGATCTTAAGATCAATCCAATTCCATTCTTTGTTGGTGTTGGACTTGTTGCTTACGGTCAGAAGACTCGCGCAAGAAACGCAAGCTCTCTAGATAGAATTAACGTAGCTAGATTGGTAGTTTATCTACGCAGTCAGCTAACAAAACTAGCTCGTCCTTATGTATTTGAACCAAATGACCAAATTACTAGAGACGAAATCAAGCAGGCAGTTGAAAGTCTGTTGCTTGAACTAGTAGGCCTAAGAGCTATCTATGACTTTGCTGTGGTATGTGATGAGAGTAATAACACACCAGCTAGAATTGATCGCAATGAACTATACGTAGACGTAGCAATTGAGCCAACCAAGGCAGTTGAATTCATCTACATACCATTGAGACTCAAGAACACTGGCGAGATTTAATTGATAAATATTAATATCGGAGTATAAGACATGCCAATCACAACACTAACAAATCATAGTATTAATCCAGCTGGTGCAGGGTCAAACACAGGTATGTTGATGCCTAAACTCAAGTACCGCTTCCGTGTAACATTACTTGGATTTGGTACTAGCGCAAGCACAGAACTTACCAAGCAGGTAAGCGATGTGACTAGACCAAAACTAAGTTTTGAAAATATGGAAATCCCAATTTACAACTCCAAGATCAATCTTGCAGGCAAGTACACTTGGGAACCTGTTACACTCAACATTAGAGATGATGTAAGTAGCAACGTAATCAAACTAGTTGGTCAGCAGATTCAGAAGCAGTTTGATTTCCACGAACAAGCATCGGCTCGTGTGGGAGCAGACTACAAGTTTACTACACGTATTGAAGTATTAGACGGTGGTAACGGATCTGTAAGTCCTGTAGTTTTAGAAACATGGCAACTTTATGGTTGCTATCTACAGAACACAGACTACGGCGATCTAAACTATGCTACAAACGAACCAGCAACAGTTGCGCTAACTATTCAGTATGATAGTGCAGATAATACTCCAAGTGCAGTTGGTGTAATTGGCATCGGTACAGCCGGTCCAACAAGACCAACAGCAGTCGACGGACTATCAACTGGTTCAGCTGGTATCTAATACTAGACTTAACTAATAAAGAGACCCGGATTTATTCCGGGTTTTTTTATGACTAAATATTTGTATGGCAAATAAGTTTACACGTTTCATTAATAGTTTACCTGGCGGGCCTAAGGGTGTTGTCAGTAATTTTCGTCATGCCGAACGAATATTTGTAGACAACTATTATAGATTATCACCTAGAACTAAGTTTCTTTATTATGTTGTGCTAAGAGGTGCTGACAAAGAAGTATCTTTACTTGTTAAAACAGCCGACCTACCTAAGTACACTTTTCAAAGCACAACTAAAAATGTATACAATAGAACAAAACATGTCTACAAAATGATGACCTATGAACCACTTACGTTTACATTTCATGATGACAACGATGGATTGGTCAATCAAATGTGGAATGAGTATTACAGTTATTACAGCGATGATCCGGGAGGGAGTCAATTGAATCATCCCAACGGATTAGAAAGATTCAATAGCAGCTATGGCATGGGCTTCCCTATAGATGAAAACTATTTCAAAAAAATAAGTTTGTATACTCTAAGTAGACAGCGTTTTAATGGATACGAACTTATAGCGCCTAGAATAAAATCTTGGACACATTCTAATTTAGACTACGGTGCTAATGAGCCAGCCGATCATACAATGACTGTAGATTATGAAGGTGTTGTATATTCTACCGGCAGCGTGTCTTACGGAAGCCCTGATGGGTTCGCTAACTTGTCATACGATGTTATACCTAGTCCCAACACAGTTGGCGGTGGCGGACTACGAGGTGTAGCCAATGCTTTAGGCGCCGGTATCGTAGGTGATATTGAATCAGTGTTTGGCCCAATATCTAAGGATCGCATTAAAAAACGTCCGGCATCATTTATTGCTGCTGCAATATCTTCAGTCAATGCCTATAAAAATTTAACACCGGGAGGAAGAGACTCGTTTGGCGGGATTGTTGGCGAATTACGAAACCCCAATGTACAATCCAGCGTAGCAAATGCCATAGGCGGTGTTATTGGCGCAAAATTTCCTAAGGTTGGTTCCGCTATAGGCGCCGCTGCCGCTGTAAGTGCAGTGAGTAAACTACTTCAACCACCTTCCGCTAGCAACGCTTTCCCTCAGTCTAGCGGTAACAACAGTAAACCACGTAAATTTCCATGAGCAAAACACCATTAATTAATTTACCTCCTGTTGATAAAGAGGACAGCGGTGCTTCTACAAAACTATTCTTTGATAGTTACGGACAGCGTCCTTTAGAATTTTCAGCAGACGAAGTAAACTACAGCATAGGTTATTTTTTAAATAAAGGTTTTTCGCCAGATGCAGCAAAGGTTACAGCATCAGTGATGCTCAGACAAGCTAGAATAGATGGTGTTAAAGTCTTTGAAATTATAGACCAATTTAAAGAATTGGACGGACTACAACTAGGCAATGTAGTTGCAGAAATTTTAAACAGATATCGCCCTAATACTTCAACATTAGGCTTTAGAGACATCCTAGTGTCAAAACCCAATCAAACAAGAAATATTAGACCATAATGGCAAAGTTTGCTCAGGGACGTTTTGAAATGAAAAACTCTGACAAGTATGTTGGGAAAAAAGCACCGCTGGCTCGCAGTTCATGGGAATTTATCTTTATGCGAATGTTGGACGAACACCCGGGAGTTCAAAGCTGGGCTAGCGAAAGTATACAAATACCGTATAGAGATCCTCTTAGCGGACGCAATACTATCTATGTACCAGATTTTTTCATTGTTTATGTAGACAAGAATAAAAGCAAACATGCTGAATTAGTTGAAGTAAAACCTGCGAATCAAACATTACGGGAAGCGGTTGGAAAAAGTCGTTATAACCAAGAACAATATGTTCGTAACTTAGCCAAATGGGAAGCTGCGAATGCTTGGTGTAAACAACAAGGCATACGATTTAGAGTAGTAAACGAATCAGACATTTTTCATACCGGATCAAAACGTAGATAAGTATTTTTTATGTTTGAATTACAAAAAAAATACATGGAATCATATCCTTACATAGAAGGATCTTTACGTCCAAATCATTTAGATCAAATTTATCGTGAAATAGTAGAAAGAAGAGAGGAACTATATCCAAATTGTTTATCTGTCAACACCCCTAGTGATTTTGATTATATAGAAACGGATTGGGCATGTTATCATGATTATGTAACGTTAGAAAAATTTCCTAAATTGAATTTTATTTTGCCTTACATAAAAACCTGTTTAGAATTAATGGACGATTACAATGATTATTATTTCAAAAGCTGGATAAACATTTGGCCGGAAGGACAAAGTTTGGGCTATCATACTCACTACGGACAGTGGCATGGTTATTTTGTAATAAAAGACACAGGAACTAAAACTTACTATTTTCCTAATGCTGGAAAAGATCCTGTAGCATTAGAAAATTATGATGGCCATTTTGTATTCATGAATTCTAAAATTCCGCATTTTGCACAATTAAATCCCTCAAATGAATTTAGAGTAAGTGTTGGTTTCAATCTATCAGATTGGAACGAAATTGAGCGAGAAGAAAAAGCAAATGCAAACAACAGAGGTAACAAATTAAAAAATATTGTTATACCTTTGAAGGAATTATTATGACCAAAAAACTAGAAGAATTATTTAATTTAGAGGACAAAGACAAAAACCAAGTCCCTAAAACTATCAATGAAGAATTGGTAGAAAAAGCTAGGGAAGCAAAAACACTCGATGATACACTAGAGGCAGTTAATCAAATTACACAGGGTTTGCCACACATTAGTGAATTGAATGATCTGAATGACCAAGAGTTAGACTCTTTAGCGAATAAAGCAGAAAAAGCCTACGACGATCTTATGGATTTGGGCATGAATGTAGAAGTGCGATACAGCGGACGCATTTTTGAAGTTGCTGCTAGCATGATGGGACATGCAATCACAGCCAAATCTAATAAAATTGAAAAGAAACTTAAAGCTGTTGATCTACAGTTAAAAAAGCTCAAGATTGATAACGATGCCGGAGTTGATCCAAATAACGTCATAAACGGACAGGGGTATGTCATAACTGACCGTAATGAGCTTCTCAAAAAACTTAGCGGAAAAGCATAAATATAGCTATGAAGACTCTAAAAGAATACCTTAGCGAAAGCAAGAAGAACTACAGCTTTAAGATCAAAGTTGCAGGAGATCTACCTGAATCTTTTCAGGATAGATTAAAGCAGTCATTGGATCGTTGTAAAGTTGTTAAACTTGAAAAAATAAAATCAACACCAATTCAGGCATTACCTCTAGATTTTCCAACAATGAAAAATGTAGAAGTACACATGTTTGAAGTATGGTGCGAGTATCCAATTACAGCACCAGAAATAGCCAGTGATCTAAAAGCCATGGGCCTTAGAGAAGAGTGCTATCGAGTGCGAAATAGTATGGAACCTAGCGAACAGGATCAAGTAACGCTTAACGACGTTCTAAACCCAGACGGTCTGTTGAATGATCCGAGTTATAAAGAGGGTATTAAAGTTAAGCATAAAGAGTATTTTGGTGATGACTTTAACAAGAGCTTTCTTAAAGATCTTGAAAAATCTTCTAAACAGAGAAAGAAAGATCAAACAGGTCCAACTGAATATAAATTGCCTAAAGTAAAAGAAGAAAAATCGGGTAAAGATTCTCCTATGAGTGATTCGAGAGCACTAAAAGGTAATCCGGATCCCATCACAGTCGGGAGATAAAATATAATGAATTTTCAAGATCTATTAAGCAGAATGCGTCAACTAGATACACCTTCTACCCCAGTAGCAGAAAAGTCAGTAGACGAGTGCGGCGCTATGCCAATGAATAACCCAGTAATGTCAAAACCAGATACACCGCCACCTAGCCTAAGCATTAATATGAATGCACAAGGTATGGACGATATCGCAGACATTATGAAATTAATTGCCAAGGTCAATCCAGACATGGAAAAGCCTATGACACCACCTATGCCTGGTATGGGTGTTGATCCAATTACTGTA
>JACCDO012241947.1_pt1 | contig 12635 bp, 10 predicted proteins | sample 7446101 | NCBI WGS metagenome assembly JACCDO01 (sample SAMN15323440, study PRJNA562643) | freshwater metagenome | isolation source: river surface water | place: USA:Blue River Watershed | collected 2017-08-16
AAAAACTATAAAATAAATACTGATAACAAAACTCCAAATTTTGTAAGATCAACTCCAGTAAATTTTATAGATAATTATAGAAGTGATATTTGGAATGACAGATGTAAGATTTTATATAATAGAATTGATGATATTTATGAAGATTCAGTTAAACCTAATACAAATATAGTAAATAATATATGGCGAATACAAAATGATAATATAAATCAAAAAAAAAATAAAGAAATTTCAGGAATGATAAATAAAGATATAAATACGATAAAAAATATAGAATCTAATAATATAGAAACAATGAAAAATATAAATGAATTAAATTCATCAGATTCTGATAGTGTGTTTTCTGATAATTTCTCATTACCTAACTATATACCTAATAAAACCAAAAGTAAAAGTTTAAATGATAATATAACTAATAATTCAAATAGTACATTTGGTTATTATGATAATAATTCTAATAGTTCAAATGACACTGATTATTCAGATAATAGAAAAAATAATATTAACACTAGAGTTTTAAATACTCAAAATAAATTTTTAGAAGATGTAGTTTCTAATTTATCTGGTAAATCTAATGGTTATGATAAAAGTATACAAGATAATGATACTGAAAATTGTGATAGTTTATCTAAGCAATTTGATCCTTTAGAATTTAATCATAAAGGTATACCTGGAACAATGCCAGCTAATAGACAAGTACTACATTTATTTAATGATAAATTAAAATTTAGTCCAGAAAGTAACTTTAATCCTAAATCAGATGGTAGATATGGTGTAACATCTGATATGACCCATGATAATATGCAACCATTTTTTAAATCTAAAACTTATGGCTATAATCCAGAATTTGAAAAAGAACAAACTAATTATGCAGTAAGAAAAGTAGAGTTATTTACAGGTTCAGATCAAAATCCACAATTTAAACATAAAACTGATGTTCCTTATTTATTTTCACCAGAAACTAATAAAGTAGTATCAGTTACAGGTGTTCCAAATTTTTCTGATTTCTTTGAATCACGTGTAATTCCTTCTGATAAAAGACAAGGTGAAAAACCATTTCAACCTGTTATGGTTACTCCAGGTCTTAATCTTGGTTATAATGAAATTGGTAATACAGGTTTCCAAGATACATATAGAGTTTTACCTAAGAATGTTGATCAATTAAGAACTGTAGATAATCCAAAAGTTTCCTATCAACCTCCTGTAATTCAAGGTCAAATGGGTGATCGTAGAGGTGCTATTGGTAATTTTATTCAGAAAGGTCCTGATAGATTTTATGAACAAAATCCAGATTCTTTTATGCCTCAAAAAGGTGACTTTATAGCACCAGCTATTTATGGTAAACATTTAAAAACTCTTACACAACGTTCTCTAAATCCTGATACCCCACATCTAAATCCTGCTAAAATGGATGTTGATCATTCTACTCCAGAATATTTATGGGGTCAATTTAAAAAAACATTTAAAAGAACTTTTGATTTCGATGGTCCAAGAAACGTACAAGAAAATACTCGTGGTTCAATTATAAATCAAGGTACATATGTTCCAACTGAAACACAAAGACAAAGTACAAATTGGGGTGATAAGATTATTGTTGGTACTCAAGGTAATAAACAACAAGATTATTTGGCAAACTATGAAAATTTTACTCCTCAAACAACTCAAAGAGAAACTATGCCAGAACTTGATAAAACAAATGTTCAAGGTAATTTTATTTCTGTCCCATTAACAAACTATCTTAATTTTATTCCAGAAACAACTTTGAAACAAATTATGATTGAAGATGAAGGTAATAGAAATTTAACTAATGTTTCAAATTCAGTTAAGAGTTATTTATTTAATTCTATTAATTCAATTCCTGATCCTACATTACGTTCTCTTTTAACTCAAAAAGTTATTCTTACAAATGTTAAAGAAAATTCCGAAAGAGGATATTTATTTAATAATCAAAATGCCATTCAAGATCCTACTTTAAGAAATCTTTCTGAAGATAATCTTATTTTAGGAGTATTATCAAATAAAGAACAAGGTTATCTATTTAATAATTTAAATGGTATTCCGGATCCAACACTTCGTATGATGATAAATACTTTATATGAAAGAGGTGGTTATGGTTTTAAGGGTAATCATGACGAAAATTATGCTTTCAATTATACAAATGCTATTCCTAATACTACTTTAAGAAACATAACTCAAGATCAAAAATATATTGTTGGTACACAAGGTAATCATGAAGAAAACTATGCTTTTAACTATACAAATGGTATTCCTGATACAACTTTAAGAGATTTAACTCAAGACCAAAAATATATTGTTGGTACACAGGGTAATCATATAGAAAATTATGCATTTAATTATAAAAATGGTATTCCTGACACAACTTTAAGAGATTTAACACAAGATCAAAAATATATTGTTGGTACACAAGGTAATCATGTTGAAAATTATACTTTTAATTATGAAAATGGTGTACCAAATACAACTCTTAGAAATATAACAGAAAATCAAAAATATATTGTAGGTACACAAGGTAATCATGTTGAAAATTATACATTTAATTATGAAAATGGTACACCAAATACCACATTAAGAAATATGACTGAAAATCAAAAGAATATTATAGGTACACAAGGTAATCGTATAGAAACATTTTCTTTTAATTATGAAAATGGTACACCAAATACAACATTAAGAGAAATATCAGGAGCTCAAAAGAATATAATTGGTACAATGGGTAATAAATTAGAACAATATTCCTTTAATTATGAAAATGGTACACCAAATACAACTTTAAGAAATATGTCAGAAAATCAAAAGAATGTTATAGGTACCAAAGGTAATTTTGCTGGTCAAGCAAACTTTAACTATAAAAACGGAATACCAGATGCAACAATGAGAGTATTCTCAGGACCACAAAAGAATATTATTGGTACTCAAGGTGATGGAACTCAAGTAAGATCAAGATTAGATGCATCCAATGCTTATCTAAATACTATAAAGGAAGTAGTTGCAGAGGGCAGAGATCCTGTTCCTGTAAAAGAAAATAGAGGACCAACAACTCAATTTACTCAATATGTTTTTTGTGATGATTCTTATGCTCCCAAACATATATTTAGTGGAACAAGACCATTAACATCAGTACAAAACGATTTGTATACTTTTTCAGATTATTAAAGTATAAATAAAAAAATATAAGTTAACTTCTTAGTAAATTTATTTAATTCATTTTTTTAATTAGCTCGACAATTAATTGTGGAGTAATATTTTTAGTAAGTAATTTAGAATAGTTAGAAAGTATAAATTTATTGATAAAATTATAAGTATCAAGGACTTGTTGACAAGAATTAGAACCAGCAATTGTGATAGAACCACTTTCAAAAACAAATATACTGATAGTTTTATTAAAAGAACTAGGAATATGGTATTTAATATTAACACATGCATGAATAATTGGATCGAATGTAACATCAAATCCCAATTCTTTTAATAATTGATGAAGTCTTTCACGATTAATTTGGAATTGTATATTAAAATTAGTATTTATCATTACAATTTTAAAATTTGTAACTTTATTAATATCAAGCTTTGTTATATCATCAACAAATGGTTTTATTTCAAATTTAAGTTCACGATTTAATATGGCTTTACATGTTTTTAGTTTTGTAAAGAGAATTTCTAAGCTTTTTTTAATATTATCTAAATGTTTACACCCAGTCATTTGGATTGATCCATTAATAAATAATTTAACATTAACAGTTTTAAATTTTTCTTTAATATCAAGTTTATCTGGATCTAAACCCATTAAAGTAGCAGATCTAAATATCAGCGAAACTTGATTATAAAAGTTTTTTTTCTCGCGTCTCTTTTTCTTCTTACCAATTTTTAATTTTTTAACATTAATTAGATTATTAACAATTCGATTACCATATCTTTTACCTATAATAACATCATCAAAATCATTAAAATATAAACCAATATTTTCCACATTAAATATTATATCAAGATGACATGTTATTGTTGTTGTTGATATTTCTAAATCATATGGTAAATTTAATAGTTCTAATTTGGATTTGTATAAACCAGTTAATAAATCTGTCATAAATTATATACTTAATACTATTTATAATATATAAATCAATTTTTTAAATTAATAATATTAATATAATTTAAATATTAATTAAGTTTTATGGAAGAAAAAAAAATTGACACAAGTTTTTTAAAATCAGTTTCAACACCAAAAGAAGCAAGTAATCAAATTAAAAGTAAAATAGAAAAATATAATAATATAGAAAATAGTTATAAAAATATAAAAAATAGATTAAATAGACTGTGGAATAAAATATCTTAAATAATAGAAAAGTAATATATATTAATGTCAAAAAGTAAAAAAAATTACATTTTAACAATAGATGTAGGTACTGTAAATTTAGCTTATTGTTTAGCAGAACAAGATAAAACAAAAATAAATATTATTGAATCATTAAATATAGTTGATTGGGGTATATTAGATGTTTCGTATAAACCATTATATTGTAAACAAATAAAGAATAAAAGAGCAATTTGTAATTGTATAAGTAAATATTATATATTAAAAGATGGTTGTGAAAATCATAATGAACCAGAAAATTTAATAGGTTTTTGTAAAACTCATGCAAAATCAATACAAGCACATAATAAAATCGATAAAAAAAATAAAGTAAAATTATATAAAATATCAGAAAATCCAATTTATAAAAATAATTTTAATGTACAAATGGAAAGATTATTGATTTCTCTAGAAAAATTTTATTTAAATATTATAAAAAGTCCATATCATATTATAGATGATGTTCCACTTAATATATCTAAATTAAAAATATATATAGAAAATCAACCTGTATTTAAAAATCCAGTAATGAAATCTATATCAATAGGTATATTTACATTTTTTACATTAAAAAAAATTATTGAACCTGATATAATTTCTAATGTAAATTTTATAAATGCAACAGTTAAAACAAAAGATGATTTTATTTCAAAATTATTTGAATTAGTTGAAGTAAAATCATATATTTCTAAATTTAAAGATTATGATAAAAGAAAAGAGTTTACAGTTGATATTACTAATCAAATTATACCCAAACTAAATAATACTGTAAATAATATTGTTTCTTCAAATAAATATTATTTAAATAAAAAAAAAGATGATATGGCAGATACTTTAGTTTATGTAATTTATGTAATTATCTATTTATTTGGTTATAATTAGTTTTTTAATTATTTTTAAATATTAAATTATCGAATATTTAATAAATTTATTCAATATAATTATCAATATGTTTTGATGCAATATTACTTACTGGTTTATTTCTTTTCATAACTACATGTTCATTTTTAGTATTAAGGTAATTACTAACACCAATATTTTTAGATGAAATTTTACTATTTGTTGTCTCTTCAAAACCAATTGTTACTGGTAAAAATGGTGGAATTAATTTATGATATTCTCTACCTAAAATTTTAGAATTTTTTCTATATTCAGTGATGCTCATAGGACCACCATATTTTTCTAATAGTTCCTTTGGTCCAGAAATATTAATATCGATTTCAGTAATATTTGTTATTTTATCTTTGTTAATCATGTAATATAATTGTTTAAGTAAAGAGTATCTTTCCCATTTTTTATCATCTCCTAAATTTAAATTATATGCTGCAGCACAATTGAATGAACAAAAACAACCAGTAACATAAAATTTATTTTCAGAATATTTTTCAGGTAAATATGTAGGGAAACAATCAAATTGATATGTACACCACCAACAACAAGTATTTACTTTTTTTGGTATTAAAATACCATTATTCATATCAAATAATTTTAAGTCAACTGGGTAAATTTTCTTAACTTCTGTAAAATACATTGGAGTAATTTCATTTAAATATTCTTTTAGACTATCATTTTCTTCTTTTAGTTTTTTTATAATATATCCATATTGTTTAAAATTAATATCATTGCTTTTATCTTTTTCATCACTACTTTCTTTTTCATCAGTACCATTATTATCAGTGGTGTTAACTTGGTTTTCAATAATGCCAGAAAATTCAATATCATCTATACCAAATGATTTAATATCTTCTCTTGATATTGGTAGATGTAATATTATTTCTTCTTCTTCCTGATCATCATTTTCAATTATTGGGACTTTAGTTTTAAGATTTGGAGAAAGCATTTGTTCCCTTTTGGGAGGTCTACCTCTTCTTTTTTTTTCACTTTGATTTATTTTATTTAAATCAATAGCATTAAGAATATCTTGAGAATTAAATTTTTCTGACTCCTCCATTGTTATATATATATATAGTTATATCTTTAGATATATTCCAAGTATTTTTCAACTTTTATATTATATAAATAAAAGTCATATATTAAAATAAAGTGTTACTAAAATTATTAGGAAGTATCAAATGTTAATCCTGCTCTTTTATATTTTCTTTTTGAAAAAGTAGATTGATTATTTCTTGAACTTAAACTTTTTTCAATTTGATTTTTTTTATTAGAACCAGTTGATTTTGATTTTACATTTGACTCTGAAGAACTAGTTGATGAAGATGTTGATGATGATTCTGATGAACTACTTGAACTCTCTGATTTTTTAGATTCAGAAGAACTTGAACTAGTATCAATATTTATTCCATCTCGTTTTTTTACATTTTGTGAATTTTTTCCACTTACTGGATATAATTTTTCTGCTGCTAAATCACGCATATCTTGTGATTTAAGCTTTATATTTGTAACATTGTTTCTCATAGCTGCTAATTGTTCACCTACTTCAAGTCTTCTTTGTTGAGCATACGCGTTTGCTAAAGGATTTAGATTAGGATTACCTTGTGTTCCACCCATTTGACCCATATTATTTTGACCTATATTCATTTGTCCTATCCCTTGTAATCCTCCTACACTAGAGTATTGGTTCATTCCTCCAAATGGTTTTGGTTGAGTTTGTTGTTCCATAACAGATCTAATTCTTTCAAATTCTTCCATTTTTTGTCTTTTAATTGCATCTTTTTGTAAAAAATCATTTTGTTTTTCTTGTAACATCATCATATCGTTCATCTGTTTAGCAGCTAAATCATGTTCTAATTCTGATTTTTTTTGAAGAGCTTCAGCTTGTTTTCTAGCATCTTCTCTCATTCTATCCATCATTGCTTGTTGTCTCATTTGTTCAAGAAGTCTTGGATCTTGACCTTGAGAATTTGATGAAGAACCCATTGGACCCATTGGACCATTTGAAACACCATTTGATAAAGGATTTGGTAATCCCATCTTATTCGAAAGTGCAACATTATTTAAATGGAATTTTAATGCAGAACCACCTAACATTAATACAAGTTTAATTTCTGGACTCATGGATTTACCAGGTTTATTATATTTTTCAAAAATTTCACCAAAAACATCATAATAATTAGTAATATCTGCATTAATTTGTTCTGACCAACCTGTTAATTTTAATTCCCAAGGATTATATTTTTCATTTAATATTTCAATACCATAAATACAATTTAACATTAAACTTGATGTCCAGTTAATAAAATTTTGTTTAGCTCTAATATTTGTATGTAATTGGTACTCATATTTCATTGTAAAGTAATCAGAATTCATATTGTAATTTTGTGATAGTTTTACTTTATATTGAGCTAATTCACCAAGTTTTCTTAACATATCAAGTCTTTTTAACATTTTACCTTCCTCAGAAAGTTCATTATAATTATCATAATCTTAAGGTAAATCTTTTTTTTCATCTGGATTTTTATTATCAAATTTATATTGATCATGTTGTATAGATTTTTGAAATATATTTGTATTAGCATTAGAATGATTATTACTATTGTTGTTAGCTGATTCTGAATAATGTCTTGTATTATTTTCAGACTTGTGTTTGTCTGATACATAATTATTTATATCAGAATCGTCTGATCCATTATCAGATGTTTGTCTAACATAATTAACTCTTTTTTCTTCTTCCACTAGTTTATCTGGATCAGCTAAATAATCAGGCATATAATCAGTAGTAAATGTTGTCTTTTTATTTGCTACAGTACTTTTGTGGTAACTTGAATTATTGTTGGATGATGTATCTGAACTCATTTATAATATATAAATTTAAGAAAGTATATTTTAAATATAAACCCAATTATATAAATATATTTTTTTTTTCTAATTATATTTATCTTTTAAGATTATATATATATCCATAAAGGATGGCTTACTGTAATATATCAGATGCATTTAATATAAATGGAAAATTTCAAGAAACTATAAAGGGTTTACAATCATTTAATCCAATGAGTTCAGATTTAGCTAACTTAAGAAACAGTTATGGCTCCTTAACAAATATTCAGAACGACTATGAGGCTCCTTATGATGGTCCTTATGAAACTTGTGATAAAAGTTTAAATGGTACAAATATTAATAATCTTTTATATAATCAAAACAACCAAGGTAATCAAATTAAAAATGAAAATACTAATTCTAACAGATCTAAAACAAGATTGACTCATAGAGATTGTATTAATATATATACAAAACCTACAAATCATTCTGATGAAGATATTGGTAATGCATTAAAACATATTACTAAATGTACTATGTGTAAAGAACAAATAAAAAAATTACAAAATTCAATTTCAGGTGTAAATAGTTCTAATCCTAATTTACCAAATATGTCTATTAGTAATTATAATCAAGCACAACAATCAGCTCATACTACAGCCTTAACAAGTTTATTAGGTAATCAAATACCCTCAAATGCTGTCCCTCCGATTACAACTGTTCCTACAGTTCAAACAATACCATCAATGCAAGAACCTAATGTACAAATTGAAAACCAATTAAAAATGATAAATGATAGAATTAATGGTGAAACAAATCTTAAATATCAAAATGCAGTATTACAAAATACTATATCTAAATATATGGATGATGCTGAAGAGAAAAAAGCATTTAATTCAAAAATAGATAGAATATTAGACATATTACAAAATCAAAATTCTCAACAAGTCCAACCAAATCAAATGACAGCTAAAGAATATTTTATGACACTAAATTCAATGTATAGACCTGAAATGTTTCAAAATATTAATAATTCAAATGAATTAAATTATCTTACAATAGGAATTGTTATTATTATTATTTTATTAATAGTTGATATATTTTTAAGAATTAATGCTAGAAATAAACTTGATTAAATAATTTTAAACTAAAGAATTTACTATATTTTTCCAACTAATAAATATTTGTTTATTAGAACAAATTAATGTTTCAAAATTTTTTTTTCTTAATTTATTTTGAATATATTCTAAACATTTTTTTGAATTATAATTTTTATATCCAAAATAATTATCACCTACATTATAAAAAACATCTGTTAATTTCATATCTATTGCATTATCAATTTTTAACAAACATTCTTTATATTTAGTTTCATATAAATCTTTTGTTTTTGTCTTCTCTTTTTTATCATTATTTTTTATTTTATTTAGAATATAGTCGTCATCTAGATTATTTACAAAAACTTTAGATTCAACTAAATTATACACATTTAATGTATTAGATTTAGATAAATCTTCATTATTTATTTCACTATCAACAAAAAGATTTTTAATATTTATATTATTCATTTAATAATATATTAGTATATATAAAATTATGGAAGATATACCCTTATATATTGGAAAACGTAAAAATATATTAGTCCTTAGTGGGGGTGGAATTAAAGGTTTAGCTACTTTAGGAGCTGTTAAATGTTTAATGGATAACGAAATTATAGTTAAACCTGATATAATTTGTGGTACTTCTTGTGGTGCACTTGCTGGATTTTGTTTTTCAATTGGATATACACCTTTAGATTGTTTTAATTTATTATTATCTTTAGATTTTAATCAATTAATACAACCTGATTATGAAAATATTTTCGAGGATACATGTTTTGGTTTTAATACACCTGATCCAATTATGCATATCGTTTCTAAAATGTTGGAAAGAAAAAATATTAATAAAAAAATAACTTTTAAAGAACTTTATGATAAATTTAAAGTTAAATTAATTATCACTGGTTCTTGTGTTAATGATGCTAATCCGTATTATTTTTCTATTGATACACAACCAAATATGCCTGTTTTAAAAGCTGTACGTATTAGTATTAGTATTCCTATTTTTTTCAAACCATGTAAGTTTGATGGTAAAATTTGGATTGATGGTGCTTGTATCGATAATTATCCTATTCAATTATTCCCTGATAAGATTAATGATGTTATTGGAATTTTATTAGATGAATATGAAGAATATATTGATAATATAGATGAACTCGATAAATATATTATGAGAATTATGAAATGTATTAATAAAAGCACTCTTATTAATAAATATGATAAATATCAAAAAAATACTGTTCACATTAAATGTAAATTAGATTCCGCTATGAATTGGGGTGTTACAGATGAACAAAAAATTAAACTTTGGCATCAAGGTTATGATGCTGCTTCTAAATATATTTTAGCTTTGAATTCAAATTAACTTTTTATTTAAATTCTCTTTTTCTTACATTATTTGCTTTTTCGTTTTTAGATCTTTCTAATAAATCAATTGTTTCCTCATTTCCTGAGTGATTACTTGTTATTGTTTTTTTTTCATTTTTAACTTGTTCCATATATTCTAGTATATCCTCAGTACTGTTTCCCATATTTTTATCTGATTTATCTGATTTATCTGATTTATCTTTTTTTACTTTTTTAATCGATGTCTCTGGTGTTTCATGAAGTTTATCATAATAATTAGTTATTTCTTCTGATAAATGTTTTGTTTTTAAAAACTTTTCTACTTCTTTCTTTTTACTTGTATTTGATAAATTGGTTTCTACTTCATTAAATATTAACTCTTCTTCTTGTTTTCTTCTTTCTAAATAATTTTCCAACTCGTTTTGAGTTAATTTTGTATCACCACGTTTTCCATGTTTCCATTTGTTAAACTCATCAATATTTATTTCATTTATACCTGTGGTTATATCATTATTTTCATCCCCACCCATACCTATATCTGAATATAAATTTGAACCAAAGTATTCTGTTTCTGAAACAAAAGATGTATAATTTGAACTATATCCTGGTAAAGTATCTAATGTACCTAATTCTCCTACAATAATTTCTTTTGTATTATTTGAATTTGAATTATTTTTGTACTTTAGATATTCAAAAAAATCATTTACAGTTACTGGAATATCTGAATTTTTATTAATTTCATTTATCATACTTAATAGTTTGTCATCTTGAGTTTCTATATTTTCTGTTTTTCTTTCAAAATCTAAATCATTAAATCTTTTTTTAAGATCATCTTTTTCTAGCTTTTTTTCAACATAATTTTCTCTATCTTTAAACATGTCAGCATAAATTTCATCTAGTTTTTCTTTTGATACTGGTTTGGTATTTGCATCAATAAAATTTTTGTAATCAGATTTTAGTCTATTCAAATCATCTCCTCTAAATTCATCCATACTTTTTTTTAAATAGTATAAATCATATTCTTTTCTTGTTTCTTTATTGTGTAATATCTCATATGCTTTTGTAATTTGTTGAAACATCTCGGAATTTCCACCATGATCTGGATGATGTTCTTTTACCATTTGTAAATAAGCTGTTCTTATTTCGTCACTTTTTGCTTCCATATCTACATTCAATATTGAATACAGATCAATAAAAATTTCAGAATCATAAATAAAATCTAGTCTATTACTCATCTTATATTCAAATTATAAACTTTATTTTTTAAATAAAAACTATTTTATTTAAAAATTTTTAAACATTAAATTAAATTATTTTAATTTTACATAGATTTTGCTTTTTCTTTTATTATAATTGGGTTCATTGATCTTAATTGTTCTTTTTTATCACCTTTTACTAACCAAAATGCTGGTACATACATTACTCCATATTTATCAAATAATTTTTCAGGATCATCGTTAGCCCATATCTTTTTTATATTAATACCAGAATTAGCCAATTCTTTTTCTACAATAGGATGGGTTTTTTCATTGTAAGTAACACAGTGAGGACATGTTTTTGAAACAAAACATAATAGTGTCGGTTTATCTACATCTACATTACCAAATTTATCAATTGAATAATAAAACTGTATTGACACAATTAGTAATAGTATTAATAAAATAATTGTTAGAATAACATGAGTTTCCATTTTTATTATATTATATATAGTTGTGAATTAAAAAAATTTTGGTGTAAATTTATTTTTATTTAATATAAGATAGTTTTTATATTTTAATTTTAAAAAATATTTTCTATAAATTAATATATACATTTAAATGTCAAGTTTACAATTACCTATATTAGAACCATTAACTACATATTTTTTAGCAGCTAATTCTTCTGATAGAAATAAATTAATACCTTTGAAATCAAATACTCCTGATTCTCCTGCTCAATTATTTTATTCTTCACAATGTTATACTGATAACTCAGGTTCTAGTTCAGGAGATATATCTTATGAATTTGTTTCTGGATTAAAACAAGTTGCTTTAAACCTTAAAGCAGCAGATGAATCTACTACAAATAATACTATTAAAGATTTAATAACAGACGCTGCTATTATTAAATTA
>JACCDO011272184.1_pt1 | contig 12634 bp, 8 predicted proteins | sample 7446101 | NCBI WGS metagenome assembly JACCDO01 (sample SAMN15323440, study PRJNA562643) | freshwater metagenome | isolation source: river surface water | place: USA:Blue River Watershed | collected 2017-08-16
AAAAATGAATTTTTCAGCAAAAGAAGTTTTAAATTTTGTTCAATTTTGACTGGTTTTGACTATGTAAATTTTTTATTTTTGTTTTTTTTTTTTTTTTTTTTTTTTTCTGAAATTAAATTGGGTACAGGTTAACATTCATTTACCATATATAATATTGCCACTTTGCTTCTTAGAGAGTACACAATAGTGCTACTTTGTGTATAAGAAAGTTACATTAATTCCGTTTAAGATATTCCAAATAGTAATTAATTAAAATGCCTCCAAGTAATAAAGGGAGACAAATTAAGATTCATAAGGCACAGATACCTTCGAACATGTCAGATAAGGCGATATCACTTATTAATGACGCTCTAGATAAATTTCAAATAGAAAAGGTTATTCGTTTATTATCACTTAGTATGTTATCAAGTAATTTTATATTATGTTTCATAATTTTTAGGATATGGCCACGTTTGTTAAAAAGAAGTGCGATGAAGAATTCGGAGGCACGTGGCACTGTGTTATCGGTAGAAATTTCGGTTGCTCTATCACTCATGATACTAAATTTGTACTATTTTTTCAAGTAGATTTAATGCATATACTATTGTTTAGATCGATCGAGTGAGGATTTATAGAGGAATATATGTAAAATGTAATTATAATATTAACAAAGTTTCATCCCGCTTAAATTTGATGTACTCCACTCTTTTTCATACACCATCGAAAATGAGGAATTATCGTCTACAGATTTATCTAACGGTGGATCTAATACTACTTTACATATACCTTCCCATAAGTCAACGATTATTTCCCTCAACCTATCACCAGTTTGCTTAAAATCCGGACCAGGATTAGCTTCTAATAGGTAAATATTGTAGTCAGAGTCAGATATAAAATCTAAACCATATACCTCAAAACAATTAGACATAGGAGCAAATATAGTGTACTCGTTCTCAAATGCTGAAAATAAGTCTCTCACAATATCCTTAATTTGACGTAGTATACCAACACAAATATTTTCTGAGTCATTAACACCTTGTTGACTTAAAATTTCTGATAAGTCCGAAAATGGTAAAACAAATTTTTTTTCATCGAAATTAATATCTTCTGCGGATCTAGCAGTATTTGTTAAGTGTCTGTAAACATCATCTAAGTCATCTAGTTTATACTTATGAGCTGCTAAAAGCATCAATATTTTATTGCATACGTAAACTTTTAACGATCCCACGCACAAAATATAAACTCGAAAATGAAATTTATGCCGAGATATTAATAAAGGGTTACTTATATACTTTTGCAGCACCCATTCACGAATATTGTCATCCAATTCAAGTGAGTCAAGAATACTTTCCCATGATTGGTGCACTGATATTGCCATTCCTTTGTTCGTTACTGATGGTTTCAGAATCCAATGCCACTTTTCTTTGTTTACACTATTAACAACAATTTCTTTCACGTCTTCTAAGCACCATTCTAGTCTTTTTCTAAGAGGCGTTTGTAACATTGTAGATGAGTCAAATGAAGCAAATGTACCTCCACCGAAATCAACTTTAATTTCATCAAATGCATTCCATGTTTCAATTATTATAGTGACCGGAAACGACGTTTTTAAAATCGAATCAGGATGTTTACTTATATAGCGTTTTATTTGTAATGCCATTTGCGCTTTTCTCGACAAGCCTTTTCTTACTAAATATGACGATGCACCATGACGACCTTTTAACACAATGTCCCAGTCTATATTTTCGAAGTCGCTAACTTGTATTATCCTACTTGATGACTCTAAATCAATTTTACTGACTATCTTACACCAAGGTCTCATAGCTAGAGCATTAAGAACAATGTTCTTGGTATATTCACAATTCAAATCAACGAAAACATCAGTAATATCAAAATTTATACTTTGGTCATAAAGGAAACTATAAACTTGAAATTTCTTCGTACAAATGAGACCGATTATTGGATTTCTGACCTTCATACTGTCTGTCTAATTGATATGATCTAGATGTCACATATGGCGAAAAAATGCCTAGACTACCGTCCGACCGTCGTCGACGAGAAGTTCTTCGAGATTCTCGAGACACAGAACTTCAGACGGCCCTTGGAAGTTTGTGGTACAATGTTCGTTGCCTTTCGTAATTCTTAGCATAGTATACAATTCCATAAAATATATGCTGATGGCATAACTTACTCCAAAACTTTCGATTTTGCTATTTATTTGAGTCTAGATTCGATGCAATTCCAATTATAAGGTTTGCCCAAGCATCTACACCTTTACTACCATCTGGAGAAAAAACAGCTTTAAAACCTAATTTCTGCGCAGCGTTATGACTTGTCGGGCCTATAGCCACAGCAATAAACTCATTGCCTACTTTTTCATTCCAGACTTTAACTGCAGATGGGCTTGCAAATGTCACGATATCAACACTTTTCGCTGAATTTAATTGATCTTCAGTCCATTCTGTTGGCACGGTACAATACGTATTTAATCTTGTTACAGAAAATCCCCGATTTGTCAAACCATTTGCTAAAGTGTTTTCTGCAATTGCAGATGATGGATATAAAACTGTTTTACCCAATGATAATGGTATTTCTTTAGCTAAAGTCTCAGCAGTGGCATCTGAGGGTTCAAATATAACATCAATACCATTTGAAATTAAAGATTTTGAAGTACCTTTACCAACAGATGCCACTTTTACATATGGTTTTCCACATATATTCCACGATTCTAAAAATACAGAAGCCGCTTGAGGCGATGTTACAACAATGACGTCATGAGTTTTGATAGCATCAGGAAGTTTTCCTACATCCTCACCATTACTGAATGTAATACACGGCAATTCGATACAGGTATAAGGTTTTAATAATACGCTCAATTTATCATTAGCACCAAGCTCCCTTGTCAATGCAATTTTTGGATGTGCGAACAGTTTAAATTTATCGCTGACGATACTTCTTGCTCTAACGTACAATCCACGAACATTCCCGAATATGAGTAAAATGGAAAGAAATTGTGTGAGAAAACAGCTCAAAAATTTCATATGACGTATGCAAAATTTCAACTTATTGATTCATCTTTTTTTTGCTTGTTAAAGGGCGGGCGATTTAATTATATAAAAATACCAAAATAAATTGGCAAAAAACCGGCACTAGGGACCGAAGGACTGTTAGAACTGTTTAATATACAATCAAGACGAAAACTCAATGTATTGTCAATATACTCTAAGCTTGGCACAAGACCGCAAAAACTTTTAAGAAATTCTTTTGTAACTAATAAGTAACTAAATCCAGAACTAATAGTACTAATAAGAACCTTTACTTAAAGATTAAGTGTAACATGATGTACTAATCACCGAAACACATACCGGTATACAAACCCAGATAATAACCAGGTACCGTACCTGATTGCTATAAATTGTGTGTTGTAATTATTATAATTCCACCAAAAGTAGAAAGAATATCTAACAGTTTCTGCCAGAAACTAATAAACTTATAGCTAAAAATTCATTCCTTGTAATAAAACGGTACATGTGTACCGTCGGTCCTGTAGTACCGTAGTAGGTAGGAAGTTCCCTGTCCTTGACGAAAAATTGTTAGGCAAATTGACAATCAAATTTTGGAATTCCAGGTGATCGACTCAAATATGGACCATACTAATGTTTTCACCGATCCCATTTGAAAATTGACATACTTCGATTGTACTAGTTTTAAAATTTCAATGTACTAGTTCACGTTGCATTGTGCGGTGAGGATTTTTCATGGGAAGTTTACTTGTATCATTACTTATAATGTCATTGCCATTATGTGCACAGTGCTTTTTTAAACCAGTCATTTTTCGACCATCTACTAATTATGTTAGTAGCTTGAGAAGAAATATTCCCGGAAGAATTCAAAATTATAATGGGCCAATGCGTGTTCGTCGTAGCAAAGTTCTTAATGTTGATATTTTTGGCTTGGGTCCTTCTGAGGTGATAATAATAGTTGGAGCTGGATTATTCTTATATGGACCGGATAGACTAAAGCAACAACTCAGAGAAAGTGGTGTAAAGGGTAAAATTGTTTCTGCAGGTTGGAGACAAGAGCGGGCTGAGAATATAAAAGCGATGATTGAAAATGCTGAAAATATGAGAAAAAATCGTAAAATTAAAAGAATTCTAGAATCAGATATCGACTGAAATTACTGATAATACCAATTATTGTAAGTTGTAATTACTATAGTTATTATACATTATTTCTCATTTACAGTTGCATCCTAAAATTCGAAATTTATAAGTGGATATGATGGTATTATTGCTGCCTCTAATGAAGCTTTACTAGCACCAATAAACTTAGCCTTAATTCCACATATGGATTCATAATCTTTAGGATTTTGTTCTGTTTGTGTGCTTTTAAATTCAATATATTGTAATAGACACGGTTGATTGATCATTTTCAAGCCAGAAATATCCAAAAACTTCAGTTTTGGACAAGATCTACCTAAATATTCAGATACAAAATTGGAACTTATACAGTCCGATTGTCCGTCGAATTTCTTCTTTTCAATCCAGGGTATACTCAAGCTTTCTAAAGTAGGACCAATTACATCTAGTAAATTCTTTAGCGACTGTTCTTCTATGTCAGCATATCCAATTCCTAATGATTTCAAACTACAAGCATTGCTAGAAATTAATTGTAATAATTCGTCATCAATAGGCAAACCCGAAATATTAAGTGTAGTTAACATAGAAATATATTTATATGAATAAATGAAGTTTTTAATTCCATTACTGGTCAAGTTAGAATTACCACCTATGTCTAATGATAGTAACGAACAATTGATGGCACTACAAATACTTTCAAGTGTCTTATCAGTAATTTTTCTACAATTTCGTATAAGAAGGTGATTTATTTGTTGGCATACTATTAACACTTGAAGAATTGTTTGATCATCAACTTGAAATGTTCCAGAAATGTCTAGATCGATAATATTTTTACAACAATTGATTACTTTAATTATGTATTTTCCAGATACTTTAGAGTTTTTAAAACTAAGTTTTACCCTATTTGGCAGAAACAATGATATTGGTATAACATCATCAGTCAGTCTACCTGCTTCAGTTATGTAATCAATTAAAGTTTGACATAAATCGAAAGAAGGACTCGATTCAATTAAGTTTGCTCTCCTTAATGTCGCTTCGTTAAAAACCTTCTTATTAGGTTGCTTGGCTATAGCTTTTAAGACTAAAATTTTGAGAGGTAAAATAGTCTGCATGGTACCATGGAATCCGGGAATGCCTTGAATACGGTAGGTATTTTTTTTTCTTTTCGACAGGGGCCCCTCTGGATCTGGAAGGCTCCCCATCATGTATATTAATTGTCATGAATGGTGGATGAAAATCGTCTAACAGAGTCAACGAGTGAATACTTTCCTTCTTAATACACAATCTGACAGTAATTCAGTGTGTTAATTAGTTCTAAAGTCGAGACTATATCAGGCCCAGCGATCGGAACTTCCGATTCGGAAGCGAAAAGAAGAATACGAAAATAGAAGACAGTGTTAAATTTGATTTGAATCAGAGACTATTTAACTGGGACCAATTGAAATAAATATTATCCAGCTATCCAAACATGATGACCGCAATAATATAGACGTTATCATAATAGCAATAGTATTTTTGTTTACAAATAAGTTTTCAAGCATTACATAGACGTCCAATTGTCAATATTCGGTAGGATAGTAATGATTAATCTTTGAAAATCTTATGCTATAATTACACACAATGAATTTACAGTATCAAAGATTTATATATCCTTTCATAGTATTTTTCATTTTAATTATTTTTATCTTACAAATATACTTCCATATGCATAAGTTACCTGCATCTGGGCACGATTATCACATATTGAAATTGCGATCTTTAAATTCTACACTAACAATTTTGAATAGTGAATTAATGGCTTTACTAGCAGAGGAAAGTGTTATAAATTCAGAGATTAATCAGTCGAATAGAGACACAACTGATCAAAGAAATACTGTTGTTCCTAGTTCAAGTAATTATAGAGCGACTCATCAAGTTGTAAAAAAGAAGAAGGCGTTATTATTTACAATGGACTCAATAAGTTCATACGAAGAAAATAGTCTGAAAGGTGGAGCCGCTGGCGAACTGCTTATACGACACTCATTAGAAGATGCATTTCGATTCCATAAAGTAGAATTAGATGTTGTAAAGTCAGACAAAGAATTTCAAAGCGCCAATGCAAATATATATGACATTATTATTTTAGATCCATGGACATGGGCGGCCAAAGGTTGGGTACCGAAAGATGTAATTAAAGGACATGACAAAAAGATTTACATACTTGACTTTTTTGGTAGTGAAAAGTTACGAGGCAGAGGTTTAAATATACCAAATAAAAGATTTCTAACTGCTTATGGGTCGCCGTGGAACACATTTTTAGGATATTACATGGAGGAGATAAAGTTTAATAATATAACAAAAAAAAATCAAGGTGTTATTTGGGGAAAAGATATAAAGCATTTTGAAGGAAAGGTTGATATGCTTAAAAAGCTAGCAGAATCGACTAAATTAGTTTCTACGGCTACTATGCCAGTTTTCAGTCACCAAAATGTAGTGTGGCATGGTCATAAATCTCGGATAGAATGGATGAAATTATTGTCTGAGTCAAAATTTTTGCTTGGACTAGGGGATCCATTGCTAGGTCCATCCGCAATAGACTGTATTTCAGTTGGATGTGTGTATATTAATCCAATTTATGAAGAACCTGTTCGAAATAAGGCGTATAATAGTCAGCATACATATGCAGAAAAAAATATTGGGAAACCCTATGTTTGCTCGTATCATAACGAGAATTTTGTTGAACTTCAAAGTTGTGTAGATAAAGCTATGCAAACTGATTTAGGCTATTTCATTCCTTCCGATTTTAGTAAAGATAATTATTTTAATAGAGTAAAAGAAATTTTTGAATTGTAAAAATTGCTGAATTAATGTTCATTATCATCAATCCTATACTATAATTTATAACTCATCAAAAGATTGCACCATTTTAAAATTATGATTTTGCATCAATGGAAGATTTCCGGGTCGAATCGAAATTATCGGCGTTAATCCAGCATCAGCAGCTGCAACTGCTTCTTCTAAAATATCAGTGATAAACACAACCTTTGATGGCGAGTCTACACCAAGTGACAATAGTATTTCTTTGTAACTATTAGGATCCCGCTTGTTCCCAATTGTTGTATCAAAATAGCATGAGATGTACTTTCTGATATCTCCAAAATTGGAATGCTTAAATAATAATTTTTGTGCCTCTCGGGATCCTGATGAATATATCCCAATTTTTATACCAGATGACACTAAACGCTGAAAATATAATGGGACATCTGAATAAACTATACTGGATAATTTACCAGACTCATATCCCTTTTCCCAAATGTGTCCTTGGAGTTGTTTTAATGAACCAATTTTACGGTCTTTAGAAATACACCACTGTACATAAGCTGATATCTCTTCAATCGAATTATTCACAATTGTTGGTGCACCAAGTGAGCAGTCATTTTTATCGGCTTCTGCCTGAGAAATTAATTGTTTCACGTCTTCAATAGTTTGCAAAGTTGACCAACTATTAGTGAGATAATCTTTTACATTATTTGAAGCATAAGGGAAAAGAGTATCTTGTACAAATGTAATGGGTGTTGTTGTGCCCTCAATATCAAATATAACATGCGAAATATCATTTTTTGGATCTATTTGTTTTGGAGGAGAATTAAAATCCATGCCTAATTTTCGCATATTGACTGCAACTTCAAAAAGATAATGCAAACACTCACCATGTCGTTTCGCTTGCTCCCAACTATCTCCCCAAACATACATGCCATGTCTTCGAACGAGAACTGCGCATGCTTTGGGATATTTTGCAATTGTTTCTCCTAAACAATCCGCTAATTCATGTTCCCACGCTGTATTCTCTATAATTGGAATAACTAATTCATCGAAATATCCATATCCGGTTATACCTTTTATCATTTCTTGATGCGATATTCGGAATTCACTTTTGCCTTCAAACAAGGAAGTAGCAAGATTGCAACAAAATGCGTGACTATGCAATACCGCTCCAGCATTCCGTTGTTTAAATGCATGTAAAAATAGTGGCGAGCAGTCAGATAATTTTGGCGCTCTACATCCTGGCTTTTGTAACGGCGTGGATAAAATTTCTCCATCAATATCCAATACATAAAGCTCATCGGGCAAAATTCTTTCTTTCTGAACTCCGGAGGGTGTCATGTATATTCGGTTACCGTAGCGAATACTTATACTACCTCCTGTGCCTGTTACCCAACCAGCAACAAAGAATTGTCTACATAATTCACACACTAGCTCGCGATAATTGTGATACTTTGGTACTGAAATTCCATCCATAGAATCAGTGAATCGTTTTGTAAGGGTAACTGTGGTAGTAGAATCATCAATTACTTTACCATTGCTCGAGGAAAAACGACAATATAAATTTGGTGGTAATATGATCGTATAACCGCTGCCTAATACACTTCTTATCCAACAATCTGCTGAATCACGAAATTCGATTATAACAGTACCACTTGTAACGAAGTATTTTCTTGATTCGTTACCTTTATGTTCAAAAAATAATCCTGGATCAATGGTGGAACCTTCACAGGCTATAGTACCATTTTCAATTGTTACATTTAACTGTCTTAATATTGCTTTACTTGCAAGCTCATTGGGATCGTCTACGTAATGCAAAGATAACATATCAGAAAAAGTGTTTTGTTTGTTGATACCAATAATATGTATGAGTCCTATCCCAGGATTTGCGGTGACAGACAGTCCAAGGATGACTGGGGACAATGACGAGGGGCCGAGTTGAATAAATACTTCAGATTCAATCTCAACTTTAAACCAAATGTAAAAGTGCAATAATGAAAGCTCGACTGGATATCCTACAAAGTGATTGCATTTGGTTCGCATTATATTTATCATTAAAGTAAATAGTTTAGTTGTAATAGTATAAAAAAGAAAAGTAAAGTTAACAGTAAAAATTCTGCAAAATTGGATTCGAAGATTTGTAAACAAAAAATTATTTGGACTGAATCAAGAATTTTTCAACAATAATACTGAGGACCAGATACGTATCAAGGCCCTTTCCGGGAGACAGACCGTCTCAGACAGCTCGCTCCATTGTTGTGAAGCAACTGTTGTCCATCATATAAGGTTTCTGAGTGTATTTGTGTAAAAGAAGTGTGATCGTAATGACAATAACTGCGTGGTACATGGATTCAAGTGACGCAGATCAACGAGAGGCGCATCGTTGTGACCCAAACAGAGAAGTCGAACTTGAAAAATTAGCTGCTTTAGGTGTCGTTAGTTGGCAAGGATTAACTGGCGAAGATGACCCATTATTAGCAAAGATTCGGGAAGAGCGCGGTTATAACTACCACGATATTATTCATGTATGTCCCGATAAACTCCCTGAGTATGAAACTAAAATTAAATCGTTTTATTTAGAACATATTCATTATGATGAAGAAATCCGTTATGCTATTGAGGGTAGTGGATACTTCGATATTCGAGATGAGAATGACCATTGGATCAGAATATCCGTTGAAGCTGGTGATATGATTATTTTACCCGAAGGAATATTCCATAGATTTACGTGCAATTCTAATAATTACATAAAAGCGATGCGATTATTTGTTGGTGCACCTGTTTGGACACCGTACAATCGACAAGATATTGACGAATTAAAAAATGAAAGTAGGCAAAGATATTACGAAAAATTTATCAAACCAATTAAATGAAGAAGTCTATCATAATATCAAATCTTAAGTATGTATATATTTAACAACCTTTAGGACTACAGATGAACCTTCAAAATTTATTTTTTTCTGGTAATACTTTCCACACTACAATAGACCTATCATGCTTACCTAATGAAATAATATGCTTTCCATCACAAGAAAAGCGGACTTTTGAGACCTCTTTAACATGCGCAGGTTGCTTGACATATTGAGCAGATTTATTTAGACATGGGAAATTGTAAAGTTTAATATTTCCACCAAGGTCGCCTACTGCTAATAAAGTTTCATCTGGAGATCTATGAACAGAAGTTGGATCAAATGCCAGGCCCTTGTCAACTTCATCAAAATATGGCCATGTTCCTTGGACAGGCCATCCATAAACACAAGTCCAATCATTCCAATGAATATCTTTTAATTGCGATCCAGTGGCAAAATATTCACCATCCTCTGCCTCAAAATATAAATGTTCATGATCACCAGAATCAGATTGAATGTAGACACTATCCTCACTGAAATCAAAATATTTAATGAAACTATTATGTCGATCACAAGTTCCTTTCAATCGAAAAGTTTCTCTACTGTAAATGTAGATCTTGTGATCCATAGAAGCAACAGCAAATGCCCTGCCATCTGGACTAAATTTAACATCTTGTAGCCAATGTCGAGAGTCTCTACCCTCATATAATGGGCGCAAATTTTCTGCATCTAATATAAGAAATGCACCGTCTTTTCTCTGACGCTTACCATCTCCAGATCCACCAAGGCCAACAATTATATTTCTACCGTCTTTAGACCAATCTATTGAACGAGCAGTTGAATCTAATACAGCTTTCCGCAACAATCTTCGGTGAGATAAGCTCCAAACTCTGATAGTTTTATCATCGCCAACTGTAGCGAATACGTCACTATTTGTTGGATGTGTCGTCAATCCCCACAACTCACCAGTGAAGTGTCCTTCATGAACTAGGCAAATATTGCCCGATCTCGCCGCAATTTCGTACGTTTCTCCTCCAGCTGTGCCCACTAATATTCTAGTTATTGCTGAGTTATCAGTGGATAATCCGCCATGTAATGAACGTATTGATACCATTACGGGAGGTATATCAGCATCTGATAATGCAAAACTTCGAATATGTTCAAGATCTAAAGACCACAGTTTTACCATTCCATCTTTTGAGGTCGTTATCATACCTTTATCACAAGACCAAATACATGTAACTCCAAGTTCGTGTGCGCGAATCATTCTATCTAAATTTCTGCCAGACCAAACAAATAAGTGTCCAGATGTCGATCCACTGACGAACTTATGACCCACTGTAGTGCCACATAGCAATGTACCAATTTTTTGTTTCGCCTCGTAGATCGCATAGTTTGCATTCAGACATTTCCCATCGATATTCCAAAATTTCTGATGAAATCTCCCACCTGATGCAAGAAAATAACCTCCAGGTATTTCTTCATAAAAAGCACAAAAGAGGCAAGGATTAACATCACCTTTAGCAGACGCCAAAAGTGTTCCATCTGCCCAGCTGCCAGATGTACTTTCCCAGACCGCTATAGAATTATCTTGGTCTTGACCCACAGAAACCATGTACTTACCACTATTTGAAAATTGTATAGATGTAACTCCTCGGCGATGAAATGGATAAAACTTAATAAGCAATTGTGTAGTAACCGCATCCCAAACATGAATTGAACATCTAGTTGATCGCTCCGCAGATGCTGCTATCATACCATTCTTGGAAATACCAACGCATGATATTTCATTCATGTGGCCTTCATAATAAATCTGCTCGTTTTTTTTCTTGTTGTACACACAGATATAATGGGATGATGGGTAAATGATGTCACCACAACAATTAAATACTATGCTTGATCTAGTTAAGGTTGTTTGCAGTCCAAATATATGACTTTTTTCTAATCTATAATTAGGAGGTGTATCGATGGACTCTTTCGCGTTAGTAGGAGCAACAATTGATGCAACCCATGGTTTACTAGTTACCATATTATTTAATTCTTTCATGTCAGGCAGCTCTTCGTCCACGCCAGCAAGATCAAAATACTTCAGTATATCGTCGTCCTCCTCCTCAATAGCACCTCGCCTTTCATTGACGTTGAACGCAACATTAGGATTTCTGTCACGCTTGTGATTGAATTGGATTATTGTTTTGTCGATGCCACTTAAACATAATAAAAAGGAATCACCAGATGCAAATCGCATTCTAGTGATAGGACTTGAGGATACACGGTATTTTTTACTGACAGCAAATGAACTAGTACAAGGGTATCTAAATAGCTGTATTCTTCCATAATTATCTCCACTAGCAATGATTGTTCCATCCGATCCTCGGAATAAATTACACTCACATGCCGTGCACTCCGTCCCATCTTTTTGAGGAGGCCATATCCCTTGTACAGCCCAAGCCATGGTACAATTTTGTGTAGACCATGCCATGTCTCGTAACCGAGAAGCCGCAGGAATAAACATGCCAGTATCAGTTTCAAAATAACACAATTCAAAACCTCCACAATTACTTTGAATCCATGCATTATCTTCGGATATATCAATACTTTTGATAAATGATTGATGCTGTGATATTGTCGCTAATAAAGCATATCCTTGAGGAACGTTATATACATATATCTTATTATCATAGGAACCAATTACTATTACTTCGCCACTCGGAGAGTATTTTATTTCCGTCAGCCATTTTGTACTGTCTCTGGCTTCATGAGACACTTGATAGTCGTCTGTGTCCAATACAACCCATTTGCCATCATACTGTCTGGCACTTAATTTTTGTGGGCATCCAAATCCAATGGCCAATTGCTTACCATCCG
>JACCDO010306761.1_pt1 | contig 12633 bp, 10 predicted proteins | sample 7446101 | NCBI WGS metagenome assembly JACCDO01 (sample SAMN15323440, study PRJNA562643) | freshwater metagenome | isolation source: river surface water | place: USA:Blue River Watershed | collected 2017-08-16
AACTTTACAGCGTATGTTTTCCAATATAGTTATGTGACAACTCCAGCAACGATGGTTTATTATAATACAGGTGCTGTAATAGGTGGATGTATGTATTCATTGGCTGTTGTAAATGGAGGATTATATATGGCAATTGGAAGAGCAAATTATTTTAGTACTACAATTAACAATAATTTTAATGGTATTTATTATATAGCTTCTGGACCAGCTCAAGCTACATTATTAAATTATGGTGTTCGATGTGAAACGAATCTAAGTAATTGGCCATTTTTATATTGTAATAATACGAATGATTTTTGGATATTTGGTAATTTTACAAGAAATCAATTTAATTCATCAAGTATGCAGTATAACGGAACAGCCTCAACAGCTACTACATCCGTTTTTATGTCTGAAATAGGTAATCAGACTTCATCTTATACAACTAGTTATTCTAACACATCTTTACCTATCTCTGAATTTAGTAGTACTTATTGGAATAAATCAGTGACACCTCCTTCATTAGTCGCTATTAATTCATCACCTTATACTGTTTTATCTACATCATATAATTCAGCAAATTATTTACCATTTATTATATTAACACCAATTATAGTTTGGAGTCCAGCTACTACTTATTATCCAGCTGCGTTAACATCAAAACAATTAAATGCTGTAGCTTATCAAGTAGATGGAGTAACACCTTTAAGTGGTTCATTTGTCTATACACCTCCGGCGAATACATTTGTCAGTTTAGGAATTAATGTATTATCTACTGCATTTACACCTACATCTAATACCTATGCAAATACAACAGCAAATGTAAATTTAAATGTGACTGCACCTTTATATACTTATATCTTTAATCAGAATGACTTAATCTCATTCTTAAATTCAACTTATTATGTGAAAGGAACACTTTATGCAAATATCACTATTAATCCTGCTACATGGACTTTTCCTACAAATTCATTAGGAAGTGGAAGAATTTTAGAAGGTGCTGGTAAAACAATCACTATACAACCTTTAACTTCAAATGTCACATGGAATGGTTTACTTGATTTACAAGGAGGTACAGTTCAAAATATGACGATAAATGTAGATGCATCACAGGGTGGTTCATTATCATTAAGTGCAAGTACAAGTATATTAACAGGTACAACATCATCTGGTTTGGTTAGTTGTGTATTTTTAACAGGAACGATATCGATTAATAATACAAATTGTGGTGGATTAGTTGGGGCATCATCAAGTTGTACCATACAAACATCTCAAGTAGGTATTAATACATCACCACTTACAATCTCAGGAAACTTTGCAGGTGGTATAGCTGGTAATGCTTTTACAGGTTCTATGGATAATTTAGTGGCTTATGGAACAGTATCAGGAAATAATGCTGGTGTGGTATGTGGAGGTAATGCATCAGGTGCAACAATAAATAATGGAAGAGTAAATGGTACATTATCAGGTATTAATAATGGTGGATTTTATGGAGGAAATACAGGAAATTGTACAGTATCAAATTCATATAGTTTAGTCACTCTAAATAATAGTTTAGCAGGGGCATGTGTGGGAACCATGGCTTCTAGTTCAAATTTATTTGTTAAAAATTATTATTATTTAGGTACAATCTCTAATGCCAGTGCAGGTACTATTGGATACTTCCCTTCATCATCTGTCATGCATCTATTTAATGTAGCTACACAAAATGGTGGAAATTATTTAACAAGTGGTTCTACAGGATTCTCAAATTCTATCAATGTACAATACTTTGGTAATAATACATCATTTACGGGATTATCATCGGGAACAGTGAATGCTTATGCATATGATTCAACAAATTCAATATTATATATAGGTGGTAATTTTACGAGTGTTAATGGAGTCTCATGTAATTATATCTGTTCATGGAATGGTACATCCATAACTGCTTTATCTTCGGGGGTAAATGGTATAGTTTATAGTTTATTATTTGTGGGAGGCGTATTATATGTTGGTGGAGATTTTTCAACAGCTGGAGGAAGTACAGCAAATAATATAGCGACATGGAATGGTTCAAGTTGGGGAACATTAGGAGTGGGTATGAATGGTATTGTTTATGCATTAAGTAATACGGGTAGTACAATTTATGCAGGGGGGTCATTTACAACAGCGGGAGGTGCATCTGCAAATTATTTAGCTCAATGGGATGGAAGTTCATGGAGTAGTGTATCAGCATCGAGTTTAAATAATACTGTATATACGATAGTGACAAATGGATTAAATATATATGTAGGTGGAGATTTTACATCTGTTGGAGCGACAACAGTAAATTATATAGCATTATATGATGGTTCAAGTTGGAGTGCATTAGGAAGTGGTGCTAATGTAGGTACAAGTGGTTCGGTTAAATCGATTGTTTATTATTTGGGTAATTTATATGTAGGTGGATCATTTACATATGCTGGAGGTGCATCAGTAACAGTAAATAATATCGCTTTATGGAATGGAAGTGTATGGAGTGCTTTACCAGGTGGTGCTGCTGGAACGAATGGAACAGTTAATTCAATGAGTTTGAATGGAACTTTATTGTATATAGGAGGTGGATTTACAACATCAAGTGTATTATCAACAAATTATTTTTCAGTATGGGATATTGGAACTTCAAAATGGTCATCATGTTCATATTATTTAAATAATAGTGTACAGTCAGTATTTTATAATAATAATATTATTTATTTAGGAGGTTCATTTACGGCATTATGTACAACGACAGGACTAACGACGAATGTGATATCGGGTTTAAATAGTATAGCACAGATCAATATACAGAATAATATAACAACCTATACTTCGAGTTATTCAAATACACTACCACCTATCTCGAACTTTGATTCTTATTAGAATCTTTTTCTTTGAATCGATTAAAGAAGAGTGTTTTTTTATCTATTTTTTCTATCTTTTTATCTATTTTTTCTATCTTTATAGCTTTTTCTTCTATTGTAGAAGAAAAAGTCTTTTGTTCAGGTTCTTCACCAAATAGAAGATCAAATGATAAATCTCCTATATCTTTTTCAATATTCATCATGAAAAAGATATCTATCTACCTATTTATTAACTTAAGATGGAAAATTATAATTAAAAAAAAATGAAAAAATCATTTTTTTTTATTTTAACGTAAAAAGAATAAAGAATAAACGTAAATATTAATGAGTAAAAAAGGAAAATAAAAAATCGAAGAGAAGAATAGAAAGAAGAATGAGTTGGAATTATAATACAGATCCACCTACGTTATATGATTTAAATTCACCTTTTGTTGGAAATTCATCTTACAATGCAAATTTAACTCTTGCTCCTGAATTAAACTGTTTTTTAAAAGGTTCAAAGATTTTGATTGAATCTAATATATTTGTACCTATTGAAGATTTAAAAGATGGAGATGTTATTCGTACTACAAATGGTACTACCAAGATACTCAAAGTATTATATCGTCATGTAGCTGGTACTCCTGAAAATTTACCCTATTTGATACCAAAGGATTTTTATTCATCTACTTTTCCTTTAGAAGATACTTTATTATCTCCTTTACATTGTATTTTTCATAATAATGAATGGTTCTGTATGTGTAAATCAAATTTTCTAAAAGATGAATCTTATTTAGGTAAAACTCTCACTTATTATCATTTATTAACAGAAGATTATTATAAGGATTTTATTATTTGTAATAATCTTGTATCTGAGACATTAAAACCTTGTGAAGAGAACTTTAAATTATATGAAGAATGTTTACGAAGTTCAGGTCTTCTTTCTCAAACTTCTAATTAGATGATTCTTCCTTTTTTTTTAATAAATTATCTAAAGGTAATAAAGTTAGATAATTTGACCATTCAGAGGGTAAGACTAAAAATTCAATATAATCAGGAATCATATAAATAGTAAAAGAGGAGAATCCATGTTTTAGAAACCAATGTTCAAATACATCTTTGATGGATAAGAGACGACCTTCAATACCAAAATATTTTGAATTTTTTTTTCGTTTACCATCCGGATGATGCATTCTCCATTCAAATTGAAGAAGAGAGATTCTATCTTGAAAACCTTCTATCACACAAAAATACTCCCATTCTTTCCCTCGTGTCGCCTTGGCTCCTCCTTTACGAATACCATTATGTTCTTCTATTCTTCTTTGTAGATCATTCGTAACCCCACAATACGTCTTCTCCATATTATGTTCTATTATATATAAATAATGACTCATTCTTCTAATTATCCTCTTTATTAAATTATTTTCTTTAAGTTCAATTTTTTATCTTATAAGGAGATAGAGAAAAGATGCAAGTGTATACCCCGATACCGATAGAGGAGATAGATATAAACATTATACCAGAATATGTATATCAAGAAGTGGTCAATCGTGATTATAATGGTTTAATTTATAAATTAAAGAGAAGAATACCATTAATTAAAAAATTAACAAATTTTTATTATGAGATTATGTTGGTCAATTATCAGAATTATAGTAAGATTAAAGCTGGTAGTTGTGATAGAACACCATGGATAGCTCATAAACAGATTGAGAGTGGGAAACCTTATATAATACCTTATAATCAACAAGTAAGATTAGTTCAATATATATATCAACAAGAGAGAAATGGTTTACAGACGAAATCAAATTTTGGATTTTTGATCTTTTCATTAGGTAAATATTTACAGGCTTTACAGAGGGCATGGAATACATATAATCAAAAATCAGTAGATTTACAATGTTTTTTTCATTTGGGGATTGATGTGAAGAATAATCAAGAATTATATCAATGGCTCCTTAAATTTGTTTTACCAATTCATTAATTTTTTTTTATTTTTTTTATTTTATTCATAAAATCCTAAGGGATTTTAAGAGATAGCTATGTAAAAACAATGAATTCAAAATATGAATTTTGTTTTTTTTACCTTCTTTTTTAAAAAAATAAAAGAAAAGAGAAGAATGAATCAATATAAAAAAAATATAGAGGAAAGATAGGGAAAGATGTCATTAATAGTGACGGGTAATCGAACAGCGAATATGAATACATCCGGATTAACTACAGTATCGTCATTTACTGGAGGTAATGATGATGGATATGCCAATTTTACATTTGGAGATGTATTTAATTTTTTTGGTACAAATTATGGTAGTGGTGGTTCTGGTATGTATTGGAATGCGAATAGTGTATTAGGATTTGGAGTGGGAGTACAAGGTGTATCGACGAAATCGTGGGCAGCGAATACTGGTGCTGGTGTATTATTAGGAAATGCGGATAGAGAAGCAGTAAGTATTAATTATTCAACTACATCATCTTCCATAACTGAACCATTTGGAAGTGTTAAATATATGAGAATGGTAGTGATAGGTAAGCAATCTGTAGCAGGACCTCAAAATGTAGAGATGGAAATACGTTTTTTCCGTGTCACCTCTTCTTCATCACCTACTTATTATCAATATATAGAAGTATCTTTAAATAAAGTAGCTCAATCACCATCTGCTCCTGGTAATTATAATATCACGGATGGAACAACTTTTCAAAATACATTTACTGGATATACTCCAGCTGCATCCACATCTTTTGTATTAGCGAGTGATGATTTGGGTAATACATGGACACTTCATAATAATTCTTATGTAGGTATGACTAGTATCACATGGTCAAATCCTTCAGATATCACTTTTGGTACTGCTTTATCAAGTACACAGTTAAATGCAACAGTAAATAATGTAGGTACATCTGTATATAATCCTTTAAGTGGTACAGTATTAGGTGCTGGTAATAGTCAAACTTTAAATGTATCCTTTACACCGAGTGATACAAATAATTATAATAATGCAAATGCGAATGTGACGATTAATGTATTAAAAGGAACACCATCCATATCATGGTCAAATCCCAGTGATATCACTTTCGGTACAACTTTATCAGGTACACAATTAAACGCTACAGCATCATTTGGTGGAAGTCCATCACCAGGTACATTTGTATATAATCCTGTAAGTGGGTCATTGTTAGGTGCTGGAAATGCTCAGACATTAAGTACAACCTTTAATCCTACAGATTCATCAAATTTGAATAATGCAAATGCGAATGTGACGATTAATGTATCGAAAGGAACACCTTCTATATCATGGTCTAATCCCAGTAATATAACATTCGGTACTTTATTATCAGGTACACAGTTAAATGCGACAGCGACATTTGGGGGAAGTCCATCACCTGGTACATTTGTTTATAATCCAGTAAGTGGTACAAAGTTAGGAGCTGGAAGTGGTCAGACTTTAAGTACTACCTTTAGTCCTACTGATTCTTCGAATTTAAATAATGCGAATGCAAATGTATTGATAAATGTGGATAAAGGAACACCTTCTATCACCTGGTCAAATCCCAGTGACATCACATATGGTACAGCTTTATCAGGAACACAATTAAATGCTACAGCATCATTTGGAGGAAGTAGTACTCCAGGTACATTTGTATATTCACCGGTTAGTGGTTCAATATTGAATGCGGGTAATGGACAGGTATTAAGTACAACCTTTACACCAACAGATTTATCCAATTTAAATAATGCAAATGCAAATGTGACGATTAATGTATTAAAAGCGAATCCTCCACTTATATGGTCAACACCTGCGAATATTGTATATGGTACCGCTTTATCTTCAACACAGTTAAATGCATCATCATCGATAGCGGGAACATTTACTTATCCATCCAATCCAGTTGGAACTATTTTACCTAAAGGAAATAATCAAACTTTATATACAACTTTTACATCAAGTAATGCCAATTATAATAATAGTAATACAAGTGTTTTAATCAATGTAACAGGTGCCATACCATCTATCACATGGGGTTCAATCGCGGACATTTATGTAGGGACAGCTTTATCATCAACTCAATTGAATGCGACAGCGAATGTGGCAGGTTCATTCTCCTACACACCACCTGTTGGAACATTATTGAATGCGGGTAATGGACAAGTATTGTCTACAACTTTTACACCCACAGACACAACTAATTATGAAATAGTGACAACCACCAATACGATTAATGTATTAAAATCAGATAATTATTTATTAGAATGGAATACAATAGAAAATATTCAATTTTTGACACCTTTAACTTTTAAACAATTAAACGCAACCTCAAATATAAGTGGAACATTTATATATGAACCGATTGAAGGAACTATATTATCTCCAGGTACACATACATTAACAGTCACTTTTACACCATTCGATACTACGGATTATGATTCAAAGTCAACAACTAATACTATCACAGTAATTGAAACAAATAGTATACAAGAATTAGATAAGAAATGTGTACCGGATGTTTATTATGAGGCTGTATATGAGAGAAATTATAAGAAGATGGAAAATTTATTTAAAAGAACACAACCTTTAACACGTAAGTTAATCGCATTCTATTATAATCAATTAAGAGTGACATCAAATTTACATGCCCAAAATAAAGATAGTTCAGCTTATACTTTACCTTGGATGTCAGCATATAAAGGAAGTACTGGTGTTAATGTGACTTTAACTCCTTTACAACAGAGATTATTATATAATCGTATCACAAATATTCGTAATAGTTCAGATATGGGATTTGTTATCTTTTCATTGGGTAATTATTTAACACAATTAAGAACAGCACAGAGATATTTAAATCAAAAGTTAGATGCGAGTGGATTTTATTATTTAGGTATTAATATCAAAAATAATCAACAACTTCAAAATTATCTTCGTAAATGGATCTATTAAAATAAATAAATAATATATTTTTTGTATATTTAATTTTTCTAAAAAATTATTTTTTTGGAAAATGAAAAAGGAATCGAAAGAGAGAGATAAGAGAATGAATTATCGCGAGGTTTTTTTGAAGATAATCCCGTATTTAGAGATTGAAGAGATTGAATTTTATATTTATCTTCATTCACAACAAAAGATTGTAGATTGGAGACATATCTCTTTTGATATGAATCATATATATTATTATTATCAACAATTAAATAAAGAGAGTGATTATGAAAAGAAGAAGAAGTATTTATCTATTTTATTTGAATTGATTAAAAATGATCATAAACTTGAATGTAATCGAATGATCTTATATAATTTACTCTTTGAATATATTTATTATGATTTATATGATGCATTTTATTCAATTATTCAAAAATATAAGTTAAATATAAGTATACCAGATAATCAATTATTAAATTTAGTGATAAAGAAGGGAGATACGGAGATGTTTTATGAGTTATTAAAGAATGAGGATATATTAAAGAATCTGCAACCGACAAATTTATATTTGACATGTTTATATAAAAAATATCGATATTTTGAGCATTTTGTGGAGAAGTCCTATTATGATATGGATGATGAGTTATGGAGAACATCTTTCATCTATGCGATAGAATCGGGTGCGATGAAGATAGTACAATATATATTGGAAGAGGAGAAGTTGAGGATAGAGGAAATAGGTGAATATAAAATATTGAGAGGGGTGTGTAAATCGGGTAATCTTTCATTGATGAAATATTTAGTCAAAGAATGGAATTTATCGATAAACGAAGATTTTCAAGGAATCTTATATGAAGCGTGTGAGAATGAAAATATAGAGATAGTAAGATTTTTAATGGAGAAGTCATCCATAACACCAGCGTTTAAGTCATTAGAAGTAGCATGTAGAAAGAATTGTATCGAGATTGTGGAGTTATTATTAGAAAGTGAAGATATAAATCCTTATGAGAAAAATTATTTATGTATGAAGATATGTTGTAAATTGGGATATATCACATTATTTAAGATGTTTGTAGATTGGAATCCTCATATAGATTTGACGTATGAGGATGGAGTCTTTTATAAGATGGCACAATATTATGGAAATCATGATATATGTGATTATATCTTTTCTCGTACATAAATAGGAGATTATCAATATGGACCCCCATAAGATGGAATTATATTATGAGGAATTGAGAAGAATGAAAGAACTTAAAAAAAAGGATTATAAGAGGATATTTAGGAATGGTGAGGGTGACAACAAGTTGGATAAGGTCCCAAATCGTCATCATATCCAGAGAGAGTTATATAAGATGAATATGAATCAAAAAAAGATTGATTTTGATGAATATCATACATTTTTGAGAAGGGATATAGAAGAGAGGGAGGATGTAGATATATGTATATTAGGAGGAGGACCGACTGGAACATATTTAGCGAGAAGAATGGCATATGAGTATCCATCGAAGAAGATAATATTAGTAGAGAAGAGTGAATCGGTGAGTGGTTCTATCTATTCATCTTCATTTGAACCATTAAAGAGTTTTTATACGGAGTATTATATTGAATTTGGGAATGGTAAGGTAATAGAGAAGGATGTAAAGATGAAACACTTATGTGAGATATTGGGTATAGATAAGGAGAAAGAGAGAGGACAAAGTTCAAATCAATATTATCTTCGTAATAAATTAAATGGAATAGAAAGATTTGATATGGTAGAAGAGGAGGAATCGTATGAATTGAAGGGGGATATAGATGAGTATATAAAGAAGAATTATGGAATCTATTCATTTTTTGAGGAGTCAACGAGATTTAAAATAGAGATGGATGAGGAGTTTATGAAAGTATCTTTTGAGGATGAACTCTTATCGAGTTTAAGTGATGAGAGTAAAGATTTTCATTTAGGTAAAAATGGATTATATGAGATAAAGAATCAGAGTTTATATACATGGGTATATGATTTGAGTATACAGAATGAGAAGAGAGTTGAATTTAAAATAAGTGGTGAGGGTATATGTGAGAAGTTAATAGAAAAGTATTATCCTATCACATTTGAGCAGATGAAGAATTCTCGTTTTCATTTTGATTTATATCCTACAAGAAATCATTATCTTCTTTTACAGACGCGATGTGAATCTTTTCAAGTTTATGATAAAGATAATATCGAAGTCTCTTTATTATATCAAGATGGTATTCAATTGAATCGTACAAAGATAAGATCTAAAGAATTATATATCACATATCCGGTAGATGAGTTAATGGATATATATAGATGGGATATTTATTATACGAAGATGATAAAGGAGAGTATAGAGAGTAGACCGATATTTGAGTTTTATATTTATTTTGATGATACTTCGAAGATACCTAATTTTAATATTTATACAGATGGAAAGATTCATCGATTTGAGCATTATATAGGTAATGTATATTATGGTATAAGTTATAAGGAGATTTGGGATGATAAAGTATATAAAAGAGTAGAGAAAGAGATGAAGGAGGAGGAGAGATTAATAAATATAGTATGGGAGGAGATGAAGAAGTATTATAATAGGGAGGATATACCGAGGGGTAAAAAGATAAGTTGGAGATATGAGAAGGGGGGAGTTAAGAGATGGAATCGAATATATAAGAATCGATTGGAGGAGATAAAAAAGAAGATTCGATATCCATTCACAGATAAGGTGAATGTATATTATGTAAATGAAGATGTATCTTTACTTCAAAATCATTGGGAAGGAGCAATTGAAGAAGTAGAAGGATTCTTTGGTGAAAGTAGTATACTTGATATGTCTCTTTTATAAAGATAAGGGTATTTAAGCGGGATCTCTTTATACTCTCTCGAAAGATAACTATAAATATCTTCCCTTCCATAATAATAACTCTCAAATAATAAATCTTCATAGTTTTCTTTAAGTTCATTATTTTTATCAAAACGAGTAGAAATAAATTGGAGGAGTGGTAGTGAGTTATGGCGGATAGAGTATTGGTAGAGGGGGTATAAAGAGAATTGGGGTGAATGAAGAATGGATCTTTCATAAAAGTAAGTAAAGAGAAGTTCTAAAGGGTTATTCATATTCTTATAATTTTTCTTATGATTTTTCTTCTTCTTCTTATTCGAATTATATAAGAAAATTGAATATAAAGAAAATATTTTTATTTTTGGAGAATGAAGATTCATTATTTTAATAAAGAACGGTGGCGGATATATCGGAGTAAAGAATTTTGTTATAGGTAGTGCGGAAGTAGAGTGGAGAGTATTTTTTGGGTCTTCTAGAGAGTAAGAAGGCATTTTTTTTAATAATATTTTGGTATTGTTTTTTTTTATTAGCTTGATAGGCGAGTTGTGGGGAGTCTAAATAGATATTATACATGAATTTTCTAAGATAGGAGAAGAAAAAAAATAGGAATGAAAGATAGAAAGAGAAGAAAATGTGTGGATGTGGAAAAGTGAAAGTATCAAATTTTAACAAAAAAAGAGTTCAACAGAGAAAGAAGGCTATTCAAAGAAAGAAGAATATGACTACAGCGAAGGTAGAGGATCCTTCACTCATGTATCAATCAAACTTAGTGGGTGAAACAACTGCCCAAGTGCGTATGGATGGAGGAGTTGGAATAGAGAATTTAGTAAATAAGAAGAATGAGATGAAGATAAAGAAGAGAAAGATGATAATCCAGAAGTTAAAACAGGTTCATAAAAAGATGAACAGATTAAGAAATAAAAGAATGAATGATAAGTCACCTTTCTCTCATCGTTATTATTTACGCGCTTAAATAAAATATCAGCTTAAATTATCTTTTTTTGTTAAAATTATATAAAAAATATATAATTTGAATATAAAGAAAAATGTGTAATTGTGGGAAACCTCAGCCGAAGAAGAATGTGATGCCTCAATTTAAACATGTATTAACGAAGGATCGTTTAGGTAGAGTTATCACAGTAAAAGTACCTATAAATCCTCGTAGAAAGAGAAGACAACAGATGCGTAAAAATCAACAACAGAAGAAGAATGAACAAAATGTAATTATACCTGATATTGAACCGAAGATTATAGAGAATGAGATTGATGAAGCATTATCAGGTTAACATTCGAGATTTTTTCTGTGATATTTATAAAACCATTCATTGTAAATTATTATTTTATCTTTTTTTTGTAAATATTTGCGATAAATGATCTTTTTATGGTAATCATAAAAGGATAAAATTGAGTGCACGAAGTGGGGTTCGAACCCACGCGGTGTGAACCACAAGAACTTGAGTCTTGCGCCTTAGACCAACTCGGCCATTCGTGCTCTATATATATCTATTTTTTTTTCTTTATATTCTTTAATTGTGGCTAAATTTAAAGAATAAAATCAATATAAAGAAACTTAAATATTGTGAACGAAGTTCGCCCAATTTACGACCAGGCGCTGTAAGCCCGTTTCAGGCGTAGTCTGAACTTAAGCGTACTTATTATCATCTATATTATTATCATAACCTCCTAGATTATTATCATAACCTCCAAGTTTTAATTCATTCTCTTCTGGTTTAGGTGTAGGTTTTTTTTGAACAATGAAAGTAGCAGGTGTTGCTGAACAGATCTGACGAACTGATTCAGAGACAACTCGATTCACTCTCTCTTTATTACCACTTCGTACCGCTGAAGTATACTCTACTTCAAATTGATTCGCACAATCCTCACCATATTGTGTTGAAAATTCACGACGAATCTTATGAACATCCACATTGGAGTTTACATTGGTAAGATTACACCAGTGGGTCTGTGATACGATAATCTTACCCTTGCGATAATTAAATTCACAATGTACAGGATTCTCTTTCTGATCATGACCGCGACCACTCATCGGCATTCCTT
>JACCDO010508073.1_pt1 | contig 12632 bp, 12 predicted proteins | sample 7446101 | NCBI WGS metagenome assembly JACCDO01 (sample SAMN15323440, study PRJNA562643) | freshwater metagenome | isolation source: river surface water | place: USA:Blue River Watershed | collected 2017-08-16
TCCCTAGTAACCTCGAGATTCCCCTTTGCGACACAGCCTCCATCGCTACTCGCATGACGGGCTGAGTCATATGCCCCTTTCTCTCCCGATACGTTAACGTCCCTGTTTGCTCAGAATAGTGATGCTTACACTCCTTACAGTAATACTTCTGAATCTTGCCGTAATGTCCCGTATCTCTTAAGAAAAACCCATTCTTAATCACACCATCAGACTTGCTACAACTTGGACACAAAAGACGAGTTTCAACACCCATAAAAAAACCTCCGTAGTGGATGACCCCCCGGAGGATGCAAAAATTCACCTAGAAAGTGAACGGACATTTTTCTATATTTCACCTGAAATTAAGTGGTGCAGTTAAAAACTGCAAATTTTAGGGCTTCCAACGGTATTAGGTACTAACTCAATCCAACCAGCTGTCGCACGACCAGTCAGTCTCTGGTAACACAAACGACTTTCCAAAGGCGGTAGCTGCGGTCTGCGAATCTAAGGATAGATTACAAGAGATTTTCCCCTCTGCGATGTCCCCAGGGATAAACTTGCTTACGGTCACCGTGCAGACATCTTGTTTTTGTTGATCTGAAGAATTTCGTCCAGGATAGAAGTCTATACCAGAATAAAAAATCGAGTCATTTGCTCCTATGATGGCGAACCCCGTAGTACCTTTATCACGTATGGTGAGTGCTGTTCCAATTTTCGATAAGTCATCAAATTCCAAAATAATTACCCCAACCTTGTCGGCTCCTAAAACGCTCTCATTCGTCACTTTAATTTTGGCTCGCAGTTTATGATCATCGCGGTCCGAAATATAGCAATATGTATGCTCATGCCTGAAAGAGATATTGTTAATGGCAATGTCTGGTTTCGCTGGATGATTAATAATATAACTCGCCGTTTTTTCGGAACTTTCACCTCTGGAATTAAAAAGTTTATAAGTGATTGATTTTGTTTCGGCTATATTCAGGCAAAAAATTGCCTTAACGCCCCCGGGGCATGGGCCGCCATAGACAAGTGAGGTCCATGTCCCGTCCTCGCCCTTGATCCTAAGAAGCCCCGATCCAGCGTCATTATTTTTCTTATTGAGAGATACTACAACTCCGTGAGTATAGCTTCCCGGAGGGGGAACAAGAGAAATTTCATTTACATCTAGCCTTTCCCGCACATCGTCCTTAGAGTTTGTGGTGGTATTTCCTGGTTTGCATCCAGTTAATAGAGCGAGGAAGCCTACTTTTGCTGCTGCTATATAAAAATTAGGGCCAGAAAACCACCGTGTCTTTAGCTCGGAAGGATGCATGGTCGCTGTGTTATTCATGATTCCCCCTTTTGGAAATTTCAAAAGACAGACCTATGGTCAATATTATAACAGAAAGGAGTTAGTACGGCGATTTCCTATATCTCACTGCTTTTGATTGGTGACGCTTCCGCCACGGCCTTAAGAGCGCAGCTGGCAAATAGACATGAAACTATTAAGGACTTTTAAAGGATGTGATGCAGTCGTGTCAGGCGGGGAGCGACTGTGGTTCCTGCATCTGCCAGTTAAGGCAGATGCTAGAAGAGAGCCGTGAAGCCAAAACTAAGACTCCTTAGAGTCTTTCATTTGTTCAGCTAAATACGCTGATTTTCCGAGATCTTTGATAAGTCCCAGTTGGGCTTCAAGCCAGTCCACATGATGTTCTTCGTCGGCAAGAATTTTCTCAAATAAATCACGTGATGTGTAATCTTCCGCCTCTATGGCGATCTTGATCGCCTTTTTTAAGGTTGCTAGGGCCACATATTCTAGCTTTAAGTCTGATTCAAATTGTTCTGGCACGGTCTCACCGATATTGAGTTTCCCTAGTTTTTGTAGATTCGGAATCCCTTCAAGAAATAGAATCCGGTCTGTTACAGCTTGAGCATGCTTCATCTCGTCGATCGATTCTGCCCAGACCTTGCTGGCAATCCGCTCATAACCCCAGTTTTTACACATTCTCGCATGCAGGAAATATTGATTAATTGCGGTGAGTTCACCAGTCAGTACTTCATTTAATGCTTCGATAACCTTTGGATCGCCCTTCATGTGTGGCTCCTTTTATGCGTGGTTGATACGGCATGATAGCTAGAATTACATGAGCCCGCATTACCAAAATGATCCTTTAAAGTCAGGGTGTTACGATAAAAATATCTTTTGCGAGCTGATTCAGTTAGGATCACTTGCCGAAAATTGAGGAGGCTTTTGAATTTTATGGTTCATGCAGAACAACAGTTTGGTCAGTCTATTGCAGCGGTTGATGAAGCTATGATTCGAGAAGAGCTCGAAATTCATGAGCGCGTAAAAAACGCAGTGAAGGCCGAAGCGCTCGCTGAAATGCCTGATATGGACGTAATTAAAGATCGGCTTAAAGAGCTTCGCGATGAGGCAATCACAGCTAATGAGCATGATCTTCCTGCCCTCTTTCAACAGCTTTATACCCATCACAGCCTTGCTGCCCGATCCTTCGAAAAGAAGCTGCCAGATATGAGGGCTCCTTATTTTGCCCATATAAAGCTGAAAGAGGGGGGGAAGATCAAGGATGTGCTTTTAGGGTACCAGACCTTTATCGATCATAAGACTGATGTCACCATTATTGATTGGCGCCATGCAGCGCTTGCTAAAGTGTTTTTTATGTATAGAGAAGGTGATGAATATGAAATTGAACTTCCAGGGAGAGTGGCCGTTGGGGAGTTACTCGTTAGGCGTGTTATCACCTTTGAAGTAGGGGAGTTAGTAGGGATCGCTGAAAGGGACCGGACTTTAGCAAGACCACGATCAGGAACTTGGGAAAAATCAGCTGGCCTTAAGAGTCCATCCTTAAAAGGTGGCCAAGGTAAAGCCGTCAATGTCGGTCAATTTGGCGTGGGCCCAGGACGAAGCAGGTTACCTGACGTTTCCGCATTATTAGATAAAGAACAATACGAGATTTTAAATAAAGATGAAGAAGGAGCTCTCCTTATTTTAGGAGGAGCAGGTAGTGGTAAAACTACGGTGGCACTTCATAGAATGGCGCATTTGGCTTATAAGAGGCCAAAATTTTATCACCCAAGAGCCATGCGCGTGGTCGTACCTGAACAAGGCTTAGTGAGGTTAACTGAGAGGCTTCTCGGTGGGTTAAGTTTGAATCAAGTCAAGGCATCTACATTTGATGGATGGGTTACAGAGGTTGGGCAAGATATCCTTAGGGGGATTCCTAAACGACTCTGTGAGTGGACTCCTCCTGCAGTGATCACTTTAAAACGCCATACTGCGATGCGAAAAGGCGTCGATTTATATCGGGATCTACTATTAGAACGACTTAAGGACGGTGCGCGCAGCGCAACCGGCCCATGGGCTGAGCAGGTTATTAACCAATATTTTAAGGGTGAAGCACCTCTTCTCACTATTTTGAAAGACGCGGAAGACGCTTTGAAAAGACAGCTTCCGCTTGCAGGGTTTCAGCCGGCACAGGAAAAATGGCAATTCAATGTGATGCAGCAATTTTTTGTAAAATCGGTAAAATCCCTGTGGAATGTCGATCGTGTAAGATCTGAAATTTATACTCATCCAAAGGTCCAGGCATTGCTATTAACTAGCGAGCATATTACGCAAAAGATGGTGGATGAGTTGATAGCACATACTAAAAAGCAGTTTCAAGATGCTGGACCGCAGCACGATGATTTTGATGCCGATGTTTTGACCATTGATGATGCAGAGATAGAAAAAGATGATTATGCAGGCACAATCGATGTCGAAGACTATGCCTTACTTCTTTACTATTTGACCAAAGTTACGGGTCATGTCACCAGAAAAACGAAGTCCATATCTGAGTATAAGCATTTGGTGATTGATGAAGCTCAGGACGTAGCATCAGTGGAGTTAACGGTGTTAGGAGCTTCTGTCGCGGGTGATGGTTCCGTTACTGTGGCAGGGGATGCAGTGCAGCAGTCAGATCCAACCGTCGAGTTTAATGGGTGGGATCAGGCCATGGCTGATCTTGGGGTTGATACTGTATCAGAGTCTAGGCTGACCACGAATTATCGCTGTTCCCGCTCAGTCGCGGAATTTGGGCATAAAGTGTTAGGGCCAAATAGTAATATACCTCTGCCCAAATCAATTAAGGAAGGAGAGGACGTCATCGTCTCTCATTTTGCGAATGATGGGGTTGCGATTGTTGCTATGACGGATGCATTAAATTCACTGCTTGAATCAGAGCCATTAGCATCGATAGCCATTATTTGCGAAAACGAGGAAGGTGCAGAAGCTAAATACAATGCTTTAAAAAACACGATCGATGTAAGGCTTGTGATCGATGGGGAATTTAGTTTTAAACCCGGAATTGATATTACCAATGTCGCTCAGATTAAAGGCTTAGAATTTGATTATGTGATTTTGCCCGATGTAAATTTAAACACATATCCTGATACGCCAAGATCGAGGCATGCACTGCATATTGCCGTGACTAGAGCAGTTCATCAGCTTTGGGTCATATCTGTCGGCAAGCCGAGTGATATTCTAACAGCTATAGAGAAAGATTAGGTAATTTGGCTTAAATTGGAAATGGTCCCAAGTCTATACTCCTAAAGTCCAATCAAACTCGGTCGATACGCTTTTTGAACGTATAAAGCCCAAACGAATTTGGGTTTTAAAAATCAAAGGAGTTCGACCGTATGGAAGATGTTAAGAAAAAAGCAAAGGAAGCCGGTGAAGCAGCCCCAGAAGCTCAAGCTAAAGCACCAGAGGTTGAATCGAATGATTCCCCCATGGAGCATGCAAAAAAGGAGAAAAAGCAAAGTCGCTGGACTCTACAAGCATGTGTTAAAGCGGCTAAAAGATTTCAGTCTCGTGAAGATTGGGCGGCCCGCGCTCCTTCAAGCTATAAGGCGGCTTTAGCGCGTGGGTTTGTACCGCAATGCGTTAAGCATATGCAGGGTAAACCTGCTAAGAAGGAAGCTCCCGTTAAAGCTCCGAAGCGTCTTCCTAGAGCGGGTTAATTTTATTGCTGATTATTTGATTGAAACCTCACACAGGGTAACCTTTGGTGAGGTTTTTTTAAATTTGCTGATAGGCACCTAAGATGACAGCTTCAGTATCTTTAAATCCAAGGCAACCGTCCGTAATGGATTGACCATAGATGAGAGGCTTACTGCTTAAATCTTGCCGTCCTTCGACTAAATGACTTTCAATGAGAAGTCCTAGAATTGAAGTATTCCCGGCTCTAAATTGACTCAATACTTCGCCAAAAATTCTAGGCTGATTTAAATAGTTTTTCCCGCCCCCACCATGGCTACAGTCAACCATGATTTGTCTCGCTTTGCCGAATGGCTCTAGTAGCGCTTTAGCGTAGGATAGATCCGCCTTAGAGTAGTTTGACTTATTACCAACGCCCCGCATTAAAAGGTGTGTATGGTTATGCCCTGTCGTTGAAAAAACGGTGGTCATTCCTTTGTCGTTAAGACCAAGGTATTTTTGTGGCAAGCTCGCTAAGTGCATGGCGCCAAGGGCCGATTCAATGCCGCCATCGGTTGCATTTTTAAACCCGAGGGGCATGGATAAACCACTGGCCATGTGACGGTGAGTAGGGCTTTCAGTGGTGCGCTGCCCGATGGCAGCCCAACTAATGAGGTCGCTGGTATACTGTGGAACCACCGCATCAAGGTATTCGGTCGCACAAGGCATGCCCAATTCATTGATTTTTAGCAAAGTTTCTCGTGCGAGCTTTAAGCCTTTTTCTATGTTATAGCTGCCGTTAATGTCGGGGTCATTGATCAGTCCAGGCCACCCGACGGTTGTTCTTGGCTTTTCAAAATTTACACGCATTGCGATGTAAATTTTATCATCAACCTTTTGGCTGAGCTGTAGAAGTTTAGCAGCGTAGTCTAATGCCGCTTGAGGGTCGTGAACTGTACAGGGGCCGGCAATCACAAAAAGCCTTTTATCTTCTCCTGAAATGAGCCTAGTAATCACCTTTCTAGACTCATCGATTTGGGCGCTAATGGTAGTGGAGCAAGGAAGTGTCTTTTTCAGAGTTTCCGCCGACGTAAGTAAAGTTTCCGACGTGATATGGGAATTCTGGGTGGTCATATAGCTTCCTTTTTAGGTTCAAAACGACCATAGATAACGAGGATCATGAGTGACAGTAAAAATAGTAGAGGTGGCAATAGATATGCTACGTCTAAGCCGTAGTTGTCTGCCAATGAGCCAATAACTAAATTAAATAGTCCGATGCTAATACTGATGGAGGTCATCATCCAAATGGTGAGGGTGCGCCACTTTTCTGGAAATATGCGACTGGTTCTAGCGAGAAAAACCGGAAAAAATGGGCCGCACAGTCCGACTAAAGCATACCCGATCGGATGATAAAAATGACCGATGCCATGAGCTATAATGGGGATAATAAGGCCTAGGTAAATGGCCCAATGTTCGTGCTTGGGTTTAAGAAAAAGAGCGCATAAGATCCTAGTGCCTGTCATACAGGCAAAAAATAAAGTTAGGTAATGCGCCGCAGTCGCAAATTCGATATTTCTTACTTTTGTGAGAATGGTCGTTATCCACATCGCAGTTAATACTTCGCCGCCTACATAGAGGGCGAAGGCAAATACAGCAGTTAGCTCAATAAATGACAACCAGGGGTTTTGTTTTTTATCTTGAGGGTGCGCATGATGGATAGGTTTCATCCACCGCAATGTCAGCATTAGAAGAATTGCAATGAGTACACTAGCAACAGTGTACATTCCTTGCCAGGGCGCACCATGAGATAAAGCATAACCGACAAGCGATGCGCCAGACATACAGCCCACACCGTAGCAAGCATGTAAGCCATTTAGCATCCTACCTCTCAGCCTTTCTGGTGTGCCTTCTAGTGTTAGCACATTCGACATAGTTCCGAGCGATGAGACGCTCGCGCCGACTAATCCACCAAGAACGACTAGCATCGGGAAAGACTTTACGGTCCATGCGGTAACGGAAGTGGCAATGCCGATCAGGCAAAGTACGCGCAGAACCGTTAGCTCGCGGAAATGGTTTAAAAGGGAAATCATGGCGATCGTGGTGACCGCCGCTCCGACAGTCGACATGGCTAAAAACCAACTTGCCTTGCTAAAAGGTAGGCTTAAATCTGCACTAACGATGGGGAGCATGGAGCCCCGTAACACGTCAAAGTATGCGGAAATGATTAGGGTTAAAAATCCCCCTAGAATTAAAGGCCACACAGGTGAAATTTCGAGCTTGTCTTGGGTTCCCATGATCGTGTAGATCCAGTCATCTTAGCGGTAGCGGAGGTTTAAGTTGGAGCACAGTGCCCCCAGATTATGTCACGACTTTGGGATTTGGCGCCCTGATTTTTTGATGGCGGGGAGGCATTTTGTAACTATCTCTAATCCTGCGAAATTTTTGGAAAAATGCCAAACTTGGCCTTCGCCTCACGACTTGGATAACCTTTTTGCGGCTTTTTCCGTAAAAAATCATAGGGACTTGCCCCTAGTCGTAGCTGACTGCCCACCTAAGCCCCGCGGCGCAAAAAGGCGGAGGTTAAAAAAATCAAATCCAGGGGCCTTATCTTACGAGCAACAAGTTTACCATCTTGCGAAAATTCCCACCCGTAGGGAAAACTGGCACGATCTTTTTAATGCGCTTATTTGGTGCCGTTTTCCTAAAGCAAAGTCGGCGTTTAATCAAAGGCAAGTCGAAGCTGCATCTCCTGGTATTGTCAGAACCAGAGAGCAGGAGCGGCTAACCTTATTTGATGAGGGTGGCGTCATCCGGGTTGTCCAAGGGACAGTGATCCAGTCTTTTGTATTTGGGCACGCCCTTTATGAGTCGACTTTAATGGGGCGATTAGATGTATATGCCATGACTGTCGAAGTGATCCTTGATTCAAATAAGGAGACTTTTGCAGAGGTTGATCAAAAGCTGGCTGAGCTTGTACTTTCGGGCTGGTTTCAGCGAGGAGAGGCGTCTGGGCGTACACTCCTTGCTGATTTAGTTTAAGCGATTTTTAATTCTTTGATTTGTGCTTTAACTTGCTCAACATTAATTTTTGCATCCACTTCTTTTAAAAGATTGAGCATGCCACCAAGTTTACGGCCCATGAGAATAAGCTCTTTTGGCGGTGGAGTGTGTTTAATGGATGTGCCTAAATTAAGAACCTTAATTTGCAATGATTTTTGTAGGGTTTCATTGCGTATTGGTAGGGGGTGACGGTTGTCCATTAGTGCTGTAGACACTATTGAGAATAGCTCCTTAATTGTATTTTTTACAGCTTCAGATTCTTGATCTGAAACATGACCACGAGCAATAATGTTTTTCATTACAGTATCGACTTCGCCGTGGAATAAGTTAAGTATATTAGATTGTAGATACTGCCGTAATTCAGGCGACGAGCTAATGGTCGCACCAAAATCTAACAGCACTAATTGCTTTGTTTCTGGCCTGTATAGAAAGTTAGCGTAGTTAGGATCCGTTTGCACGACGCCAGTATGAAGCATTTCGTGAATTACAAGATCAAGAACAAGTTTACTGAATATATAAACATCCTCATTCGAGGGGGAGGATTGAATCCAATGATTTATCCTTTCGCCGTCTTCAAAAGACTGGGTTATTACGGTCTCAGTTGTGAATTCATGAAAAACATCAGGGATTACATAGGCAGGGTCTTTGATGAGTGTTCGCGTAAGCTCAAGGTTTTTTGCTTCACTCAAATAATTAACTTCCTGTTTAAGTGATTTGTTGATTTCATCGAGAACTGGTGCAAAATCCATATTGCGCCCAGTAAGCTTAGCAGCTCCCATAATCAGTGATTTAAGTGAATTAAGATCTGAGTCGATACTGCTAGCGACGCCAGGGTATTGTATTTTAATGGCAACTTTTTTGCCGTGAATCGTCGCTGTATGTACCTGGCCAATAGACGCTGCTGCGATGGGTTCGATACTAAGATTCTCGATAAGAGCAAACTTTTCAGACCCAAGTTGTCGTTTAAGAATCATCGTAACTTGGTTATAGGGCATAAATGAGACACTATCCTGAAGCTCTCGAAGTACAGCAACAATTTCTGGATCTAAATAATCTGCAGCCTGAATACTTAAGAGCTGGCCCGCCTTCATGGCAGCGCCTTTTAACGTACCGAGAGTTTTAACTATATCGCGCGCTTGCTTAATGCGGGTTGCGGCATTGGTCTCTCCGGTGAGTTGGCCTGTAACCTCACGGGCGACCATTTTTGCACCAGATGCAAATAACCTAGTTGCGCGAGAGAATGGTGACTGCGGAATATGTGATGATTTTTTAGTCATTGGGCGTCCCTCCCGCTTTGAGGCACAGCTCATCGGCAGAATGGGAGAGTTTCTTTAGCACGTAGAAAAATAACAAACAAAAACTTAGTAATTACAGTACGATGAGGCTGGTCTGGCGTGTGGGTTTAAAAATGCGTCGTGCAGAGCCTTGACAGGAACTCCCAATAAATTCAATAATTTCGCAACATATAACAAAGGAGTTATCTATGCAGAAGTCTCTTTTTGGTTCCTTAGTTGCGACGACGGTTTCCACGCTACTTGCTGGGCAAGTAGCATTTGCAGGCGAGAAAAAAGCTGAGGATAAAGCTAAAGATGCAAAAGCATCAAAAGCTGCTGGCCACTGCGTTTCAAACAGCTGTGGTGGGCATGTTGTGAAGGCTGATGGTTCTAAATCCACCAACTCCTGTAAAGGGCAGAAGGTTGAAGGCGTAACCAAAGAAGAGTGTACAAAAGACGGAAAAGGTACGTGGAAGTAATCCATTCAAACCTTGTGGGATGGGGACTCGGTCTTCGGCGTGAGCATATTCCTGATATACTCGCCGCTGACAGGGGTTCCCTTCCTGTTACTTGGTTTGAAATCATCACAGAAAATTACTTAGGTATTGGCGGCAAGCAATGCAATGAAATTGCTAAGATTCGCTCGCTTTATCCCATGACTTTCCACGGTGTGAGCCTATCACTTGGATCCATCGATCCCATCGATGTAAATTATCTAAAAGCGTTAAAAAGCCTTGCACATGTATTACAGCCGACCATTATTTCGGATCATTTGAGTTGGACGAGGTATCAGAATCGAACCTCATTTGATTTGCTGCCCGTACCTTACACTGAAGAGTCGTTAGCACATATCGCCCGGCGTATTGATCAGGTTCAGTCCTATCTGGGGAGGTCAATCTGTATCGAAAACCCGTCGGCCTATGTTGCTTACAAAAATAGGGACTATACAGAAGGCCAGTTTCTTCAAGAGATCGTTAGGAGGACTGGGTGTGGACTCATCCTTGATATTAACAATCTTTATGTTAATCAGGCAAATCTCGGATTTAACGCGGTCGAAACATTACTTTCTATCAACCCCTCGACCATTGCCTATATGCATATTGCAGGGCATGAAATTCATCCTGATTTAACCGATGTACGAGTAGATACCCACGGCGTAAGGGTCAATAGCGAAGTTGAAGAGCTTTATAAAGTTGCTTTATCGGTCTGCGGCCCTACTCCGATAATGCTCGAACGGGATGATAATATTCCTGCTTTAGAGATCCTTTGTGATGAAGTGCGTGAGCTAAAAAAACTTGCTCGGGAAGTGAGCAAGGAGTTTCGAGTGGAACGAGAAGAGTTGCCGTTAGACCTTGGGGTTATCTGTCGTGGACTTGAACCTATACATGCCGCTTTTTTTAACTTACTTGACCGCAAGTCTTTTGAGATTTCTGAATTAGTAACTCAAAATGGTATGGCCTCTGTTGCCTCGGGCATTAAAGTGTACCATGATGCCTATCATGCAAGGCTAAGGGAAGCTCTGCGAGGGACTTTTCCATGTTTAGCTGCAGTAATCGGGTGGGAGCATTTTGGCACTATCTGCAACGATTATATATCACTTACTCAGTTTTCAAATTTTAATATTCGTGAAATTGGACGTGACCTTCCTGAGTATCTCTATAAACGCCACACCAATTATCTGTCGTCATGCGAAAATACCCTATTAGGTGATGTAGCGAGGGCGGAGTGGGCCTTTGTTAATTTATATGATGCTCCTGATTGTACGTCTTGGAAAAGTGAAGAGGTGTTAACAGAGTTTTCTAGTGAGGACATTAGTGATTTGGTATTTAAGTTTAGACCTCACCAGTTGTTAAACTTAAGTTTTCCTGTAATGCCTATTTTAGATCTTTTTTTAGAACAGGGAGTTATTCCTCCACCCCCTGACCAAGGTCATAGCTATTTTTTAATCGTTCGTGAAGATCCCAGCGGGGAGATCCTGCGGTATAAGATTTCTGGGGACGAGTATCTATTTTTTAATGGTTTAAGCCAAGGAAGGCCTCTTTATGAAGCCGCGTCGAGTATTCCCCCTGAGCAGGTGGTAAGTGAATTACTTAAACTCTTTAGGTGGGGCGTGATTACGGGGGTAAGTGTAACATGACTTACCTGCAACACCATTCGGGTGAATCCCCCTTAAGTCAAAGTTTTTTTGAAGTATACCGGAATGTTTACCAGCCCTACCCTAATGCTCCATTTGAGAATCCTGCACAGATTCAGTATCTATTTTCCAATCAACATGATTTTTTTGTAAGAGGCAAGGCTGTTACGGCTATTATTCCTGACATCTTAAGAATAAGCGGCCTTTATCATCCTCTCCTCACCTACCACGGTAAAAAAGCAGCCTATTTTGGTTTTTGGGAGACTGTAGATGATCTAAAGCTCAATCAACAAGTTTTCTCAGAACTCAGAGCTTGGGCAAAGTCTGAAGGCGCCGAAATTGTGGTGGGACCGATTAATTTCTCTACGTTTGGCTCCTATCGCATCCGAGTCAACGGAACCCCCTTCGACGATGTATTTATCGGCGAGCCTTTTTCTCCCCCCTATTATGATGAAATCTTACAACAGCTAGGATTTTCTTGTTCGGAATCTTATTCTACGATTGTGGTCAAAGAAGACCCTAAGCTACTACCATACTTTGAAGCCTTAAGGGAAAGTTTACTGCTTGAAGATGTCACCATCGCGAGCCTTCCCCCAATTGAATGGAAAAAATCTGCGCAAGAGTTTTACGAATTGACGGTCGATATTTTTAGGGATAACCCCGGATACTCCCAAATAAGTTTTGACGACTTTTTAAGGCAGGTTGTGGACCCTCTAAGCCGGATTATGTGTCCATATACGTCCATCGTAGCTTCCCGGACCTCAGGGGAGAAAGTGGGCTACGTCGTGTCGATGCCAAATTACGGCAGTTTAAGACTTCCATCATCAAGCCTATCTTTTGATGAGCATTATCCTAAGCTTCATAAAAAGATGTTGGTGGGAAAGACGGTTGGAGTTATGCCCGAATTTCGGGGCCGAAAGCTACAATTTCTTATGACTGCGGACGTAGGAGTAAGAGCACTTAAGGGTGGTTACTACTCTGAAATTGCGATGGCCCTTATGAGGGATGGGAATCATTCTGCTAAAACTAAACCCCCATTCACCTCAGATGTAAGGCAGTATCGTCTATATTCTGTTGAGTTATAGGATTGAGCTGGGTCCTCTTGAAGACTCCCCTCCCTGTTCACCCGCTGACGCGGGCTTCTGAGGGAGGAGATTCCTGGGCTGACGCCCTTAAGGGCGAAATATCGAAAGCCATTGTTGACTTTCCTCCACAGGCTAACACGGCA
>JACCDO010177922.1_pt1 | contig 12630 bp, 8 predicted proteins | sample 7446101 | NCBI WGS metagenome assembly JACCDO01 (sample SAMN15323440, study PRJNA562643) | freshwater metagenome | isolation source: river surface water | place: USA:Blue River Watershed | collected 2017-08-16
CAATCAATACCATCTTTAAATTGTTAGAATTGTATAAATAATTAATTCATCCAAACGTAATAAAGCAAATAATAATGAATAATGGAATATTAAATCAAACTCGTGCAAGAAGGAAATAACTAGTCCAAAACAACTCACCGATCCCTCAATGCGGCCTCGGAGAGAAAAAATCATCGAGAATCTCTGAGAAATTGAGACAGTGTGATCATAAAAATGCGAGGTCCAGGTGGTAGAGGCTTCGGAGGGCCCAGAGGTCCTCCTCGCTTTGGAGGTCCTGGATTCGGTGGTCCACCCGGTCCGCCAGGGGGAGGTACTGATTCATGACTCGCTCATTATTCAACTATTACATATATACTCATTTCATTAACGAATAGGATTCCCATGTTGTTGCTGCTTTGGACCACCAGGTAATCCGATGGAAAGATTATGCGCATTTATTTTTCCGTGTGTTTGGATATTTGGTCCGCCTCCACCACCACCGTACAATCCAGGTACTTGGTCGAACATACACAAATGATTCACTCACTAACTTACTCTCATAGTACCCAATTATTCTAATCAAGTTCCAGTTATTATTGTTAATAACACGCCGAATAATGTCGCTAGCTATGGAACTGAGAATACTATTTCACCTATACCGACGGAACCTAAAACATACAGAGAAATTAACACAACAGGTTTTACTCTTTTCGCTCACCTAATTTATTCATTTGGCGAGTTATTTATTTACTTATGTGCTATTGTTTACTTTATAGACTATGTTGCAGGAAGAGATATTCCTTCAAAATATTATATCCAAGTACCAATTGATGCCATTCCTAATTCATTATTAAAATGTAATCTTGGTGGAATAGAAAAAACTGTGAAATTACCGAATAATGTAATCCCGGGAGAGACATTGATAGTTTGTACCGCTTCCACTGTAGCTAATGCACTATAAGACACACGGATTGTAACATAACATGAACATTATAATACATAATCACAATTTATTGTTTCCTGTAAATTGCTAAGATTAACTTATCATACAAGCTAAGTAGCTTCTTTTTCCAACCCATCATTTGCTCGCGTGCTCACTGCACTATTTTGAAATTTATTTTTTTCTATAGATTTCTAGGTGGAATGCAGTTTTTTCTAAATTCCCGTCTACTTTTTTCTTTGTGTAACCACCCAAATCTAGTTCATCTAATTTCTGAAACATGTCTCTTGCGACATTAAAAATGTTTTCATACATTAATTTATCCATTGAATACGAGAATATCGAGATAATCATTATTCCATTGGGGTTCAAATATTCCGCGTATTTTTTGATTATAACTTCACTATCCACGTAATATAATACGTCCGAAAAGATAATTACATCGAAGTGGTGTCGAGGCATGAAGTCGTACACGGATGCGTGCACAAACCTGACACCGGTTGTATGAGGACGTTTAGATCGTGCTATTCTAATGGCTTCCTTAGACAAATCAACACCTACATAAGTGTTTTTTTGATAATCACTGATAAAATCAGAGATCGCACCCTCACCGCATCCAATATCAAGGATGGTACTATTGGCTGAGGCATACATTGGGATGAACACTGAACCAATGATTGCATTTTTACTCCTTTCAATGAGAACTTTTTCCATGTAGTCCCATGACCCAGCCGACCATTCTTGGTCCCATTTCTTCTCCGACTGGAACATCCACTGGCTCCCACACACAACATGTGCGGCCACTATTGTGGTGACCAGCAACAAACGCAGCAGATTCATATTTCACTGCGTTTTTTGCTATTCCTTTTATTTTGATTTTTTCCTTTTTCAATAAAATTGGTAAAGCGGTCCTAATGTTTCAACGACTATGAAATTAATATACAAAATAAAATAATTTACAATGACTTTCAGCTGTTTGTGAGTATTTCGGAAATGCGACTGGGGTGCTTTATGGTGATGTTGGCGTCTTTGGTTAGGTCTTTACGAGTAATTTTTTTCTTGTTGCTTTTGCTGCTTACGCTAATAGTAGTTGACCTAGAAGGCAATGATTCGACAACTGAAGATTGGACACTAGTTGAGACACTTACATCATCAACGACTACGTCGTCAATATTAGGCGTTGGTGGATATGGAATAAACTCGTCTTTCTCGTCAAAGTGATTTATTAAGTCATCATTAGTGTTATTGGTATACTCTAATTGTTTGAGGGTTTTTTTATTTGATATATATGCCGCACGTAGTTTAGATGCGGTAGTTTCGTTGTAATAATTCGTTGATTTGGATTGCTTTGTGTCTTTCGCAGGAGAACTAATAACCTCATTAGTTGAACCTGTCTTTTGGTTTTTAATCAACTCTTTCAATTTCGCAATATATAATTCAGATGCTTCTGTAGTACTGACAGATTTGCTCAGCGTTATATTGAGTCGATCATTTTCTATTTGCAATTCAATGCATTTATTATTCGCAATATGCAATTGTTTCATTAAATCCGCTGTATTACCAACACTACTACTCAATCTATCTTCCAAGTATTTGATATTTTCCGCCATATTTTGCATTTCGATCTGATGCTTTGTCTCTTCATCGATCATTTTCTGTTGCATCAACTTCAAAGAGTTGCTGGTGTGGCTTAACTTGTGATCAATTTTATGATGATTTTCTTTGCTATTCATGTGAATTTCGTGTTCTAATTTCTTTTCCAACTCCTCATTTTTGGATTTACATTCATAATATTGCGCACTTACACTCTTCAACTCTGATGTTACTAAATGAAGCTTTTTTTCGTACGATGTGAGTTTATCATTCAATTCTTTGACTGTTGAAGTTGTTTCTGCTTTCCATTTTTCAAATTCTACCACTTGATTCATTCGATATTGTAATTTACCTTCTGATATACGATATAAGTTTAATAATTTTTCATACTCGGTATTGTTTGGTGATAGCAAAGTGGCTGTTGATGATTGTAAGCTCTCGCTTGGTTTTTGAGACTTTACTGAAACACGTGATATATCCAATGACGATTGTTGATTGACATGGTCGGTATTCTTCAATGCACCATTCCGTCTCTCATTGTGCAATGCATCGACAGTATTCATTAGCTGGTCTTTGAGTATCTCCACCTCGACCTCTTTTGCCACCAATCTGTCTTGAATACTCGCCATCTACTGCGAAATTACTGTGAATTACCCAAAATCAAACTTAAAAAAAAAAATCACCGGTCCGAAGAAAAGCCACACCCATAAAATCTTTATTTTTCGTCCTTTAAAATGATGTAATATGTAAATTTGGTTTTGGTTAACTGCGTGATTATTGTTGGTTGATTTTATAATGAAGGTATGAATGAGATATATTATTGGTATAAATCAACAAAAATATCTTGAAGTAGACAAACAACAACTATCTGCAACGTGATTCCTACCCCGATTTACTTCATCTTCTTATTCTTATTCTTATTCTTATTCTTATTCTTATTCTTATTCTTATTCTGATCAATTAAATTAAAATTGATTGATTGTCTATGGCCGGCCTCGGCCCCGTAACGGTGTGGGAGCACGAAATCCATATCCACTCCATAGTATTTATTATTCAGTCATGGCTCGGTTTGACGTGATTTGTGCTTTCGCTCTTTTGAGTTACATCATCTTCGGTCTTTACGAGTTGTTCGCAACTCCTGCCAATCACGACTTGATTTCCAAACCACTCAATGATTTATTCGACGCAACTGGATTGATTCCTAAATCACATAATGTTCAAGGAACATATGGTATTAATGACAGAATTTATGCAAGAGATATGAATAATAAGAAGACAAAGCAAAGTATTGCACAGTTGTATCATGATCCAATATGGGCACCATTGTACCCATTTGATTATGAGAAAGATTATGATCCAGATCCAATGTTAGATCATATGAAGAAAATGAATTATTCTTATCCAATTATTTGCATTATTTTATATATATGCATGATAACTCCTAGATTAGTTGAAGAAAGACAAAGAAAAGCAAGAGAAAAAGCTGAAGATGCTAAATTAACACCAGCTCAATTAGAGAAAAAAAAGAAAGATGCTGAAGACAAAAAGAAAGCAGACAAAAAGAAAGCTGCTGAGAATCCTAAGCCTAAACCATTCACTATATTGGCAGCATGGAATTTGTTTTTGTCCGTATTCAGTGCGTGGGGTATGATTAGAACCGTTCCTCATTTGATTGCTCTTATCAGTGCGGTCCCATTTCAAGATACCGTATGTTTACCTGCTAGTGTTAATTTTGGTGTAAGTGCTTCTGGTTTAGCTGCACAAATGTTCTGTTTATCTAAATTACCGGAACTTATTGATACCATTTTTACTATATTAAAAGGCAAAACACCAATCTTTCTTCATTGGTACCATCATATCACGGTGTTATTGTACTGTTGGAACTCGTATGTTACTGAATCAAGTGCTGGAATTTACTTCATTGCCATGAATTACACTGTTCATGCTATTATGTATTTCTATTACTTCATGAATGAGATTGGCATTGTCCCTAAATGGTTCAAGACTGAGCTAATTACCAGTATTCAACTTGCTCAAATGTTTGGTGGAATGTTCATTGTAAGTGCATCCATCTATTACTACTATGAGACCAACGGTAAGTGCTCGAATCAAACATCGACATTAATATGCGGCTTTTTGATGTATGCATCATACGCCTATTTATTCTTAGAATTCTTTATTGGTAAATATTTATCTGGTACCGCTGCCGCCAAGACCAAGAAAAGTGATTAAAATTAATAACAGAAATATATTCGCCATCTAGTAAGATAAATAAACATAATTACACAAACATCCTATTCTTTTAGTCATGTAATAAATAGTAACGAATACAGAATGCCAAAACTGTTGACATAACTTGCACTCCTAATAACACGATGGTCAAGGTCTCCTCATACATTGGACCAAACACCTGCAGGATCAGGCAGATCAATGTATAATTTGGGCAAGATAAATCACTTCGTTTGCTTTTGAAATATTGGTGCTCAGAAGCTTTACATTCAAAGGTGGAGGCTGACATCAACCGTGTTGTCACATTTATATGTGGCAACCTGTGCCTTGGACATGGAATAAGTTTGAATAATTGTGGTATCGAATATAAGAAATTAAATATTTGGGGTAAAAATAATAATAATAAGGTTTTGCTAAAGTGTCCGTGGATACCGATAACAGCAAATGTCATTCCAGCAAAATAACAATATGTATCACCCACGAATACTCTTGCGGGGTACCAATTATACCTTAGTAATCCTAATGATGTGGCAATAAATGGTAATATCATTATTATTGCAAATAGCTGATTATCACCACATACATTCTCACGGTCGCTGCTGATGTATATATCGTAAAGTTTGAAGAATAAAATGCTTACGGCAATTATATATGCCTGGCCACACTCTAATCCATTGATACCGGCTAGGATATTAATAGAGTTTGTGCAAAATACTGACAGCAAACTCATGTAGAGAAGAAAAAACGGTCCCAGTTCAATGATTTTGCCTTCTGCATTTGTATCAACAGTGAATATAGTGTTGATAATTGCCCCCAAAGTACTAAGCACTTTAGAATTGTCATTCCATAATATAAAGCGAAGTTGTGCTGGTATTAACACCGCTGTTTCACCTGAATATGAAGTTAAAAGTGGTATTGATGCTGTTAGTGGTAAAATCAGTTTATATCTCCATTGTAAATCTAAAGTATCATCTGTAAATCCTAAGAAAATCATAAAACATATTGAAAACAACGCCGAATTAAATATCATTTGCTGATCATTAGTTTTCGAAAAGTATATCACTGATGATAAGATTGCACATACAAGAAATACAATCCCACTAACGATACCAAGTGCCTCTGGTACATCAACACTCTCACTTTTCGTGCCTTTTTTGCCAAGATCTTTACCACACAACCCACGTTTAAGTGTGTACTGACTAATGATAGGCACCAGCCGATCTACCAACAGATATCCTATAATCGAAACGAACGTTAACACGTATATTTTCCCTTTGAAATCGTCATTCTTTATAAATAAAAACAAGAATACACAAGGCAAAAGCGGTAGAAATGCCAGAATATAACACTTCCAATTCGACATTTTTTGTCTTAAATCTCTAACTGTAACTTAAAATATCTCACACAAATAATCTCCAGTGCGTCAATTCTGCCGTTCAGTGTAGTGATTTCTCACTATTTATGACCCTCTCGTCCCCAATTTGACCTCAACTAGGTCCTCAAATTTGACCAATCCGAAATTCGGATTCCGAATCGGGGATTAGGAGGGGTGTGGACAAAAATAAAATTGTTATAAGAAAATCCTTGTCTTATGGCAAAAATTCATGAGTGATGGAGCCCAGGGAAGCACCTAGCCAACCAACCCCGGATCGAAAGACTCGTGTCCGGCGATCGCTTCAACCAAATGTCAATAGTTTAGTAAAAATCTATTTTGTTGATAATTCAAAAAAGACCCTACAAACAGATGAAAGTTGCACTGTCGAAGACTTATTGCTTCAACTGAGGTATAATCTGGACATGAAGGATATTTCAACGTTTGCTTTGTACAAGTTAATCGGTTCAAGTATATATAGACTACAATTGAGTGAAAAAGTTAATGATATCATTAAAGGCTCTGATGAGACAAAGTTATTGTTCAAGACATGGATATCATATCCATATGGTCACTTTGGCAAAGAAGTATTTCAATATAGTAGTAAGTCCAAAGTGGCAACTTCTGAATTATGGTTAGCGTATATGGAAGCCACTGATATGATGATTAGAGGAAAATATTATTTAACTTTTGAGGAATCATTACAACTTGGTTGTATTCAGTTACAGATAGAATCAAGTGATTACAATAGCACAAAGCATACTGCGTCTATTATAAAAGACAGAATTGTCAATAGATTTCCCGAACCTTGTAGGTCTAAAATGAGATCATTGGTACAATCTGTCAAGAAACAAAACAAATCGAGTAACAATTCCGAAGAAGCCATCAATAAACTAGTCAATAATGTAATTTTGACATACAGCAGATTGGCGGGGAAAAAGAAAATTGAGGCGCAAATAGATTATTTGCATATTCTTAGAATATGTTGCCCATTTTATGGGTCTACATTTTTTAATGTACAAGCGCAGTATGATGACAAACCATTGGATGCGTCTAACTACCCGCCTGTAATAGACATGGAAATTGCGGTAGGACCACGGGCTATATGTCTTATATCAAAAGGAGATGGTAATACGGTGGCGATACTAAGGCATACATATCGCCGGATTATAAAATGGGTTGCACATGTAGATAAAAATATATTTTCTTACTGGGTACTAAAACCTGATAAAAAAATGAGAGATATATTAGAGGGTACCGATGAGGAAAGTATTGATCTCTCTGTTCAAGGTGATATCGACATTGCTAAGTATTGTGATTGTGTTTATATTGTGACGCAGTATACTGCAGAGTTAGAGTACTTGATTAGATCTTATGTTACATTAGAGCGAGATAATATTGAACCCTCGTTGCCTAATGCAAGTAGAGACTTGTTACCATTCAAAGAGGAGCCATTAGTAAAAGTAAACGAAGTAAAGCCGTCTAGCAATGCGAGCAATAGTAAAGGCGCAGAGTCATCAACTCTAATTTTTCCTTCGGATGTAGGCACCACTGACATTGCGACAACGCCACCGAAGACGAACATAAGAAGGTTTAGTAATATTTTTGGATTTATTGGTGGAAATGAGTCGATACAAGGTAATGAAATCGTGGGCACGGGGTATAGTAAAAATGACCCAGATGTAACGAGTCCATCGGAAAATATAAATGTGTCGCCATTACCCAAGTACGAAGGCTCTAGTATACCACATCACGTCAAAGTGGCCGCCACATTTTCGGAATTAAAAAGATTAAGTGAAGAACAAAATTTCAGCGATGACGATGATGACGACGATGACGATGATAATGAGATTGAGGACTCCAATGAGGAGGGTGAAGGCGATATAGTCAGTCCGGAACCGGTTAAGAAAAGGTTCAGATTCTTCTAGGTTTATTTGTTAATTTGTTAATTAATTTGAATTTTGTCAACAAATAATCTCATGATACACTTTCAATTTTAAAAGTGACACTTTTGGGCATCTTGGACTCAACTATGAGTCTCTTATTAGTGTCAACATCCACACCCACATTCATTTTTTGTTTTGAAAAAAAAGTTTTTGTAAAAAACCAACTCGACTTGAAGCGTGTGTGCATCACAGTAATTGGTGAGTCAGTAATTAAGTGAGTGATTATTTCTATCGGAGAGTAAAATGATTAACTTGTACGCGGGCACTGGGCGATTACCTCCACCCTCGGTACCAATAGGCACGTATGACCACCTGAAGACAAAAGCGCTGGCTCCTCCGAAGGTGGGAGAGGACGAGTTCGACAATCATGTATCTGATGCGGCGCAGTATGGCCGAGCAGAGTTTTGGGATGATCGTTATGCTAGAGAAGTGGAGCCATTTGAATGGTACTATGAATACTCCTATTTCAGTCCAATTATTCGTGATCTTGTACCGCTTGATGCGAAAGTATTTATAGCTGGTTGTGGTACGTCATTGTTTCCGCAAGATATGGTTAATGATGGATATCAAAATATTACAGCATTTGATATTTCTCGAGTTGCTATTGCAACTCAAAAGTTACGATGTCAAGATAGATACCCCCAAATTACGTGGTTACAAGGGAATATTGTTGATACCGATTTGCCTGAAGGAACTTTTGATGTCGTTATCGATAAAGCATTATTGGATTCATTATTATGTGCTAGCATGGGCGAAGTGAGCGCAAAACTATATCGAGTTGAAGTGGATAGATTACTTAAGAATGATGGCATTTTCATTGTTATCACTTTTGGCAACCCTGAGATCAGATTGCCTCATTTAGAGCAAAATGATCTGGATGTTGAGTACTTTACGCCGTGGAAAACAAGTGTGCAAGCTGTGATTAAACCGAAAGAGTACCCCAATGAAATTTTGAATCCAGATGACCCTGATTCATTGTATTTTATTTATTGTCTAAGGAAAATTCCCGAGTTAGTAAAAGCAAAATTGGTCAAAGAGCGTAAATTGATAATCAAAAAGAATAAAAAGGTCGCACGAGGCACTAAAAAATCAAGTAACTTGTGAATATTATGTCATTATGAGCAATTGTATACTTTGTCACATTATGTTGTTAGTCGTCTTCGCTTTTTTTACCTAATGGTTTCAATTTCGATTTTACCTTTTTCTTCTTTCTTGTTTTTCGCTTCGCACCCCCATCATCCCCGGCTTCATCACCATCGTCGTCATCATCGTCATCATCCTCTTCTTCCTCTTCTGCTACCGCCTCATCTTGCTCTGCTGGTGCAATTGCCTCTTCACCAGCACCATCTTCTTCATCACCATCAGCATCTTCTTTCTCTTCATCAGAATCAGTGAAATCTTCTGCTTTCGTATCAACTTTTATCAATTTTCTATCTCCCGCAATGATAGCTGACAATCGTTTGTCTTCCTCATCTTCCTCGATTTCAACTGGTCCGGTAAGTCCCATTTCTTGCATTAATTTTTTAGCTTCCTTTAGCTTCTCTTTTCTTCTTTCTCTTCGTAATTTTTGAGCATCTAAACGCTTTGTACGAATTTCTCTGCGCTCAAATTCATTAATAAATTCTTGATAAACTTCTTTAAACATCAACAGACTCATGCGATCTATAGGTTTCACATTATTCCAATAATACAAATGATCCGCAAAGTCATGTTTATTCCATTCCTTTCTAGCTTTAATTATATTTTGCAGAAATAATACTTCTTTTGACATCTTCCACAAGAAATCTATGGATTTGTACTCATTTATAGTGTCTAGAATTCGGTTGTATTTCAAATCAGTGGCCTCTTGAATACTCTTTAATATGGGTTCCTCGGCTTCAATCCAACCCGGTTTATCATTGGGATCCGGTGGAGGTGGCTATAACCAAACAAATGAATAATTATTTAATGAACAAGTGTAATGAGCGAGTACCTTGATATCCATTTTCATTCCGATCAAACACAAAATGGCACGAAATAGGTAGCCAACAGTATGGAATCTACGTAAATTTGATTGTAACGAACCTTTAGCAACTACTTCAAAATCAGATTTTGCTTCCTCTAGCTTACGTAGTTCAACATGACACAGTGCACTAAATTCAAAGCAAATGTCACTTTGATCAATTAAATTTTCACCAGCTAAAAAATTACCAGCTTTTCTGTAATGAAACGACGCATCATCCCAATGTTTCATGGTAAAGTGCATGTAAGCAATTTTTTTTTCTAATCTTCCCGCAACATCAAAACGACCAATATCACTATAGATAGTAATCGCCTTCCGCATGGCATTCATACCTTCACCTTTATCTATCTTCATATATGTCTCGGCAGCATCTGTACAAACGCAAGCAGCTTCCAATAACATTTTTAATGTTTCGAATAATTTTGCTATTTTCATTAGAATATCCCCAGCCTCGCGCCACTTAGAACTGGTTTTGTAGTTGATAACAGCTTGATAATAGTACCAAATTGCGTTATCATTCTTCAAAAATGCCGCTGGATTTGCTTGTTTATTCAGGGCCGTCAGCTCGTGGTCCGCCCTGGCCACATTATTCTTGGCATTCTTCTTTGCTTGAGCGAGCTTCACTGACAGAGCCGCTAACGACGTCATCGTGCTGCTAACTCGCCACAGTGGCGCCAACAGAGGTTTGTTTAAAAAAAAAATTGTTTTTTTCCCGCCGGACCGGTATGTCACATTTTAGGGATTAGGATTGTAAAAGGAAAAGGTTGTTACTTAGTTACTGCTTAGTAGTAAGTTGGCAGTGATTGTAAAATATGCTTTTTTAAAGCGTTTATGAAATATGTAAGCTTGAGAACGAGTAGGGGTCGTAGAGGAAAGCATTCGGTTGAAGGCATCTATCGGTGTTAAAGTCAATTATACATTTGAACATTTGCCTACCGGATTCACCTCACGTTGTGTGAGTGGTTCATTTACAGGAAGACCAGCATCATTGCATTGTATAGACTTTATTGGGAAGTAATAATGATAATATCTAAAGATGTTGGTATCACATCGGCATTAGTCAGGACTAGAAGATTAAGAGTGACGTTAACCTAAGTATTTAAAACTCACCACTTACTATATACCTACTACATATCACTGAACACTTGACCATCTAAAAGCAATTTACTGTCTAAAAGCAACTTACAGTCGTAATCTGCATCGATTTTCCAAAAAAAAAGGGATGCAGATTACAAATTTAAGTTTCCTTTACCTCTTTGCTAGACGGATGCAATATAAATTAACACCATTTTAATGTACATGTGCACCACCTTCAGAATCGGAAGAGGCAGTACAATGTTCATGGTCAAGTAGAATCAAACCGATTGAAACACACCCAATGCAGAAACAAAGAATCCTAATCGCCATGTCTTTCACTTCTTTGATCTCTTCGAATAAGTGCACTGTGGCCACATATATGTAAGTACCAGATCCGAAGGCCAAAATCATACCTACATCTTTAGAAGATACATCTGTGGTAATGATGGCGATCCCTCCTAGCATAACTGATATACCACACAAGAAATTGTAGAGTAAAGCCATAGGTACAGAGTATTTGAGTTTCCCAACAAGAATACTGAAATCAGCAAGTTCTTGTGGTAACTCATGAGCTACTGTAATAGCGACCATCTTCCACGCAAAAGTAGAATTGCACAGAAACGCGACGCCAATAAATATTCCATCTGAAAAGTTGTGTAAGAAATCACCTAAAATCATCGCCCATAGAATGGAGGAAGCGCGCTCTTTGTCAATGGGTACATCGATATCGGTATGGGATTGAATCTTCTTGTCGGTACCTGCAACCTCTTCGATAGCACCAATGGAAACCATTTCAGCACCATTCTCAGTATGATTCTCATCATGAACATGCACAGCATCTTTGAAAAAGAGTTGCATCAAAATTCGGAGCATTGGTACACTAACGAAACCAAAAAGTATCATGGCAGACCACCTTCCAGCTGCGAGACTTTCGGTCGCAGACTGATCGGTAATTAAATGTGTACTTTCATATAGAACAAGACTAAATGCAACAGATAGAAGTGTTCCAGACGCAAACATGAAAGCGTACGGCTTCAAAAAGTTCCAAACATTCATGTTGATGATTAACAACAACCCAATGAAAGTAACTACCCATACTGCTAGACACCCAAGCATAGTGTTGTGCCAACTATTTCCAGTATAACTAGAGGCTGATCCCATAACAAAAGCAGGGGATAGATCGTGACTGTCAGAGTCTTTTAGCATTTCTAATTCAGTGCCACCAGATTTGTAGAATTCAGATGGGTTATGCTCTGCGAAGAAGGCATAATAACCATTAACAGGGAACTTGATATCAAATATACACAACCAATGATTACAGTCCATTTCAAGTTTGTACGTGACACCGTTAACTAGAGTTGTAGTGCTACTACCTGAGTTGATGACCGAAGGGCTCTGATCATCGATATCACAATTGTCTTCTACCTCATGTACACCATGGTCCGAGGCTTCGTCTGTTTCGTAGAAACATATCAATATGCTGTCAACATAG
>JACCDO012119554.1_pt1 | contig 12629 bp, 12 predicted proteins | sample 7446101 | NCBI WGS metagenome assembly JACCDO01 (sample SAMN15323440, study PRJNA562643) | freshwater metagenome | isolation source: river surface water | place: USA:Blue River Watershed | collected 2017-08-16
ATAAATTTTGTTTTTTTATATACATAAATTATAATGAATATTAACCATTATAATTCTTATAAAAAATTTAAAAAAAAATTAATTTCAAAATATAAAAGGAATATTAGTAGAAATTCAAATGGCAAAGAATTAGATCAATTTGTTAGTATTGATGATTTTTTGGCTAAAGAACTTAGTAAAGGTCCTGATGAAGATCCTGGTACTATCAATTATGAATATGGTCAATCTAGAAATGTCTTTAATTATTTTAAAATATTGTCTGATCATTATGGTTTTGATAAAGTTTTATGTATTCCTGAATTTGTTACTAAAAATAATAATACTATATGGACTACATCTGTATTATTTTTTATTGATGAAAATAAATTGATTTTCCCTGATGAATTTAAAAATAAAATTTTATCTTGTATAAGCTCTTCTAAAAGATTTGTTTACTTTTCTTTAATAATTAGACCAATTAACCATATTAATATCATTGTTATTGATTTGTATAAAAAAACCATTGAAAGATTTGAACCACAGGGGCATAATCTATTAATTGATGAATTGGATGATTCTAAATTAGATTTTGTTGTTAAAAATAAATTTATCAAAGAAATTGGATTACAGGATTATACTTATATTCCTCCTGCAGAATTATCACCTAAATTTGGCCCTCAAATTAAAGCTGATGTTTATGATGGTATGTGTGTGTCTTATGTTATGTTATATTTACAACTTAGACTTATGAACCCCGATTTAATTCAAAAACAATTAGTTCAATATCTTAATTCAAAACCTGCTTCTGAACTTAAAAAACTTATACTTCGATACACTAAATTTATCGAAATCACTTTGAAAAAATACTCGTACCAAACTTTTGAAACATTCGAATTTCTTAAAAATGAATTTGATTCTGTACAAAAATTTATCATTATCACACCAGATTCTGATTCTACTTATTATTTGGAATAAAATTACAAATTACAAATTATTATTTAATTATTTTATTATTTTATTTCTAATAATTTTTTTTCAACATCTTCTTTAATATTCTCATAATTTTCAATAACTTTATCTTTGATATTACATAATTCATTTCTTAACAATTTTATCATATATTTTTCGAATCTTTGCATTTGTTCTTCACTTGAGTCGGTTGATGTCCCATTATATTTTTCCAAATATTTTGTTAAATTCTTCTTTATATTTGAAAGAACTTTTTCACCTTTAGGATCATTTACTATTTTGATTTGACCCTCTTCTATTTTATCCTTGTTTATTTCTATATATTCTTCTAATTTACTCATTATTGTATCTATTGTTATATTCATATAATTCATCTTCCAATCATTATCTATATATGTCATAATTTTATCACGAGAATTATCCGCGATGTATACATTTTGATATTCGGGATTTTCCGCATTGAAAAATATGTCTCGGATACAACTTAATAAACCATGAACACCTGGTTTTTTCGCACTTTTAATCAAGTTCTCATAATTAATCTTGGATACATCTTCTGAACCAAAATTCGCTAATCTTGATTGAGGTATTATTATATTTGTTACATTGTTGTTTATTACACCTTTGTTTATATTTTGATTTGTTACACGCTCTTTTTGTTTTATTATATCGTCTTTTAACTCTTTTATTATTATTGTTAAATTAGTTATTTGATCTCGTGTATCTTTTAATTGACTTTCTAATATTGTGTTCTTCTCCTTCTCTTTTTCTAATAATAATTTAAATATCGCCTCTTTCTCTTGTTTCTCTAATTTTTTTACTTTACAATTTATTTCTATATGACGTGTCAAAGCATCCCTTCTCGATACTACTAACCCACAGTATGGACACTGGTGGATATTTTTTATTGGCGCTTCTTCTACTTTTTCATCTTCTTTTTCTTCATTCAAAACCTTATTTTCAATCGGTAAAACAACTGGTTTTAAAACAGGTTGTTTGATGTTATTCTTTTCATTTTCCGCCTTTTCGGTGATTTTTTGGTGGTGTATGGTGATTTTCGGTGGAGGTTCGACAAGTGGTTGACAGGGCTTCTTTCTCTTTTCTGTATGTTTAATAAAATTATCTTTTTTAATAAATTCTTTTTTACAGATTTCACAAGTATATTTAACCATATATACTTAATATATATAATTAAATTCTTTATATTTATTTTTTTATAGCATTTTTAATTAATTTTTTTAGCATTTTTAGCATTTTTTTAGCATTTTAGCATATTTTGACTTTTTACTCTTTATCGCTTTTATTTTAACATTGTCTTCTTTTAACTTTTTAAAAATTAAGCTTTTAAAAACCTGTGTGTGTTGGAATTTCTAAAAAAAAATAAAAATATTATTTTTAATTTGAAAAAAACTTTTTATTTAAAATATTTTTTTAATATTTTTTTAATTTTTTTATTTAAAATAAACTAATTTTTTAAAGTTTACTTTTTGATCTTTAAAATATGATTTTTAACTTATATAAATTTACTTTCATTTTATCAACTATAAACAGTGTTAAGAACTAATAAAACTAACAGATTTATCAATAATATTAGTAAATAATTTGATATCAGAACCAGGTGGTAATATAAATCTATCTCTATTTGCTTTTTCTTTGTATTTTTCTAATTTTTTTAACACTAATTTTTCAACTAAATCCATTTGATCTTCAGTTTCACATGATTTATAATAAATAACCTCGTGTTCACAAGTTTTGTTATAAGTAGAAAGTCTATTGGTTAAATTTTTAGCCTTACCAATTACATTATATTCACTGACTAAAGTTCCAAATTTCAGTTAAAAAGGTGTAATAAAAAATATTGATTTTAATAAATTATATATTTGATTAAATAAATAGTATAACATGGGTTGGCAATCATATTATATTTTATACACAAGTAAGGGTGAGTTAGAACATATAACAAATACAATAAATGAGTATCAAAAAATATGGTTTGGGTATATAAAACAGGGAGAACAAGAAGAACAAGAAGAACAAGAAAAACAGGAATTAGAACCAATAGGTGAGGAGATCCAATGTATTTGTTTTGCAAAAATAACAGTACCAAAAACCTGTAGTGAAAAGTTTTGTTTGATGTTCGGGATTGGTGGTGGTAGATCTTATTGTGAAAACTTTTTTATCAAAAGAAATATAATTTTGAATTATTATGAATCAGACGATAAAATTATTAAAAATGTTAATAAAAAACGTCATCTTTGGCTAAAATACGATGATTATAATGGATGTAATGAATTTAAATATTTTACCAAAGAATATATTGATAGACTTGGACAAATAGGTTTTGCAAATTTTTATTCAATTGAAGAACGTGAAAATGTTGTCAAGTTTATAATCAAATCTGATGAATATAATCATTATACAAAAAAAGAACTAAAGCTTGTTCCTGAAGAGGAGTTGATCAGAGTTTATAACTCTTTAACTGTTGACAAAAATGTATAAACTCATACTAAAATTAATAAAAAATTGAATTATTTATATAGCTAATATGTGATATTATATCATATTATATTATAACCAAATGAGTTTATCAAGTTTAATGCCAGAATCAGCATCCAAACCAACCCCAGAACCAAGTAAAGTTTTCCATAAGGAAAATGTTACAACACAGACTAATTTAACTACAACTACCAAACCAAGTAGACCCAGTAGAAAACGTAAACCTATTAGTTTACCAAGTGATTTTTTTGATAGTGAAACACTAGTATTTTCAGATGATAGTGATTATGAAGAACCGATAGAACCAATTGATTTTCATGGATACTCGCAAAGATTGTCCACAATTGATTCTATTCATAAGACATCAAGTGGGTCAGGTGGTTCAAGTGGATCAACTGGATCTACCAGTTCTCCAATCAAATCAAGTGGATCTGCTAAATCATCCTATACTGTTCCTGAAAATTTATTACCAAAATTACATTTTACCCATCAATTACTTCAAATTAGTGAACAGAGTATGACCAAAACAGCGAGCCCTACTAGTCCTGTTGGATTATCCAGTTTGTCAGGTTTAACAGGTTCATCAGTTTCATCAGTTTCATCAGTTTCATCAAGTCCTGTTGGATTATCAAATCGAATGGTTGGATCAGTACAATTAGATGAAACTAGACCCAAGCCAAAACAAAAACGAGCAAGAACAGCTGATCCTTCAGCATTAACTTTGGGTTTTAACCAATTGTATGGGTCGGATTTAACTGGTTCTTCAAGAGCTTTTTCATCAAGTTCATCAAGTTCATCTTCAAGTTTATCAAGTTCATCTTCAAGTTTATCAAGTTCATCAGGTCCACATCTAAATCCTTTTACGATAGGACCAAAAGATGTATTAATATCAAACAAGAGGACATTTGGAACAAAACAAGAGCCGATAAATATTTTTAGCTCAATGAGATCAATTTATGATGAGTTATGTAAAGATCCGGTGATTGGAGACAAAGAATTAATATTAAAAAATAACAAATATATTTGTGTTTTGTTCAATGGATACACAGTTTTGATCGAAGGAATAATTATAACAGACAAAGTAGAATGCATAAATGTTTCGTTGGTAAATAAATCTGGAAAGTACATGGAAATTAAAGAAATGGGTTTCTACTCAGTATTTAAGATAGCGCAGAATTACCCTGAACTTAAAAAGATCGTGGATGATATAATTAAATTCAATTATAATATCGAATGTTACAATAAGATAAGAAAGGTAGGTTCAGAATTAGGAGTGTTAGGATTTGATGTGGATACTACTTGGGAGGTGTCAGTGATGATAGAAACAGCCAATGTTCATTTGTATGTGGAAATAGAATGTCCTAGTTCTATTTCAGATAACTCGACTAATCCAGATCCCCAAGTTATAGTGGCAGAATATTATAATTTAAAACAAACAAAATCCGTTCGTTTTTTAAAGAAGAAAAAGATATATAAATCAGTACAAGAACTGTATCATGATCTTATACATTATAAGTTGCAATAATCATATGATCAAATTTTTTCAATTCTAGTAAATTCGATACTAGGAAACATTTTTATAATCAAATCAAAGTTTTCTTGATCAAAAATGATATTAATTTTTTGTTCAGGATATATAAGATTATTTGATTTGTTATTTATCAGTTGAATTAGTTCTAACAAAGTTAATTGCTGTTTTTCAAAATTGTTTTTGATCAAGACAATTCGATTAATATTTATATTACAATTTATATACAAAGTTTTAATTTTAGTAAGTAAAATAATTTTGTTATAATCAAAATTACTTTTTTCAAGTTGTGAGACTAATTTATCTTGTGAAATCTGATACATAAAATTCATAAAATTCATTAAATTTAACTATAATAAGTAATTACAATATATTTGATAAATTTTATATTAAATTTGTTTGTAGTTATATGAAAAAATTGATAAATAGTTAATATAATAAATTTTTATATAGATTTAAGCTAAATAAAATGTTTCCTACTTTCGAATATTATTACAGTAGTTTTATCTCTGATATAAAAGTGTTAAATGAAGAAACACAGAGTAAATTAATTCAAATACTAAAACAAAGATTTGTAAATGGTAAAATTCCTTCAAAAAACTATTCAGGAACAAATAGTTATTATAAATATGAAGAGGGATTATCAAAAGATGAGATTGAAAACATAAGTACATTTGATAAATATTTTTATCCAAATCATTTGGTGGATGAAATATATGAGAATGAAGCAGAACAAATAATAAAATATATAGTAGATGAATTTGAACAAATAAAAAAAATCCAAACTGATGGTAATAAATCAAATAAAAAATTAGTTTTTAAAATTAAGAATATATTTGACAACTCATATATCAGATCATCAAATTTAATTAAATCCCTTGTAATGTCAAAACGTAAAATATTTGATACTTTGCTGATACAATATTATAACGATCTAATAAAACAAGAGGAATTAAATGTATTATTTTTGACTGAATTTAATAATCAATCAGATTTAACATCATTATCTTCATCATATCATCAATTCATAAGTAAACGATTTATTCCTCAAGGTTATATGTTATTAAATGAGATTGAAAAGATAAAAAAAAGTATAGAAACAGTTGGTATCACAATAAGTTCAGATTTATTGGATAAAATTAATGAGTTAGAATCAAGGGGAAGTAAATATTCAAATACACAAAAATCACTAGATATTATTCAATGGGCTGTGTATGCGTATGAATATAAATTTGTAAATGATTTTATGAATAAAAAAAATGAACTAACCAGTGAGATTGAAAAATATATAGAAAATATAATAAACTCAAATGAAGAATCTAATTTATCCTCTGGTTCAGAAAACACAAATGAATCAGAAAGTTTGGAAGCTTTGTTTGAAAAAATAGAAGAAATTTCCAATAAGATTTTTGAAATAATTCAAATAGATATTCAGTCAGATATTAAAAAAATTCCAGTTGGTTTACCAAATAATATCAAAATCAAAATGATTAATGAAAATATGAACAAATACTTGGAATTATACATATATGAATATATTCATGATGTTGTTACTTTAGATGATGAAAATTATCAAGATATTAAACAAGCAGTAATTGACCAAATTAAATTAAAGTTTAGTTTTGGTGGGTTGATCAATCAATTAGATAATGTAGTGAATGTTTTAGAAAATATTATTCAAGATCATGTGTAAAATAAATTAACAAATTAAACAAATTTATATATAAAAATTGATTTTTTTATTAAATTAATAAATTATATACTAATATACTTTTTTGTTAAAATATTTATAATAGAAAAATGAAACAAAAACCAGAAAATTTTATAGAATTAAATCCAAACGTTTTATTTGGTGAACATAACGACTTGATATATCTAGGAATTAAGTTATCTAATACCAATTCATATTATAATTATGTTGGTCATACAATAACAGATTCTGGGTTAAATATATTTTTTGATAATACTTATGAACTACAAATATATTCAAGTTATCTAGGTACAAAATATAAAGTTTTGTATGATTCCAAAACACTTTTCATAAATGAATTTGATATAGATTCACCAAATGCATATCAAATATACAAAAAATTTTGTTATTTATTATAAAAAAATTGATTCAAATAAATAATAAAATTAGTTTTATATAAGGAATCGTATGATCGAGGTATATAATTCTAAAGGTGAACTTCTTGAAAAAATCACTTATGAAACATATATGAGTGACGATTATTTTACAAAAATATACATTAATGGATTAATTGATGTGTATCATGAAACTGAATCAAAATTAGTATTATATACTCATGAAGAATTTAAAGTATTTACAAAGGAAATGAGGAAAAAAATTAATGAAAATAAAAGAGAATTAAAAAAGACACCTGAACATAAAAAACTGTATAATGAAAAATGTAACAAATATTATCATGAACACAAAGAAGAAATGAGAGAAAGACTTCGAAATTATTATAAAGAATACAGATTAAAAAAGAAAAAAGAAAAACAAGAACAAGAAACCAATCAAAATGATAAAAATAATGATCAAAAAGAAAAAATTTCAAAAAGTAAAAAAGAATATTATATTGAAAATAAGGAAAAGATATTGGAGAAAAATAAAGATTATTACAATAAAAATAAAGAGAAGATATTAGAAAGAAGTAAAAAATATTATCAAGCACATAGAGATGAAGTGATTAAGAACAAGGATAAAGTTGTTGAGATTAAAGAGCCGGTTCAAACTTTATATGCGTAAAATTTACACAATATAATAAACATGTGTTTAATAATAAGTTAATTTATATACTAAATTTTTATAAAAATTGAATATTAATTAATCATAAATGTCCATATTCAAATTATTCCAGATATATTACATATTACATATATTACAGATGACAACTATAGAAAGACCATATACGTTAGCGTATATACATTATTCATACCAACCAATGGTATTTTTACCAATTTTCCACCATGTCCCATATCAATTTGTAACTTATCCAATTGATCATCACCCTCCACCATCTCATTCACCTCCACCTCCTCCACCACCTCCTCCACCACCTCCTGCATATCCAAACCATGAAGAAATCGAATGGTTATCACAAAGTGTGATGAGGACATTGGGTTTGGATGATGAAGAAAGAGTACCAACACCAGTTGAACGGTCAAAATCATCTCCCCGAGTAAACTTTTCTGAGAAATTGTGCGAATACAAATTTATTGAAACAAGACAGGAACTTGCTGAGGAAAAACAAAGAGCAGAAAGAGAGGAGAGAGAATCCAAATATAAAAAACAAGAACTTGAACACAAACAGAGGATTAGACAATTTAGGAGGTATGAACAGTCTAGAGAATTGGAAGAAGAACATGCAGGACAAAGTCAAGTGCAATCAGTTCAATCAGTTCGACCAGTTCAATCAGTTCGACCAGTTCAATCAACCCAATCAGTTGTTCAAGAGAGAAAAACCAAACCCAATATTCAAATAAGTATTCCTGAATCAGATGAGGAGGAATCTTATGTTGAAGAAGAGGATTGGTTTGGTTCGGATTTGGAACCAGAAGCAGAACCAGAAGAAACAGAACCAGAAGAAGAAGAAGCAGATGAAAATGATTTAAATGGATCGAATGGAGGTAAACGCGATATGGTTGTGGAATTTATGAATTGTAGCTATATGAAAGCGTTAAAAAGTGAGATGATTTATCAAAATTGCGTGGTCCCAACACAAATTAATAAAAAGTTATATGAATTTTGTGACGGGCTTTCGACTCAAGAAGATAAATCAAGAGCAGGATCCAGATTTAAAATATCAGAAATGGAACAAGAATTAAAAACGGCTAAACAAAGAATGGGTGATGTTTTAAGAATTCAAAATGAGTATGAAAGGATTGAAGATTTATTTTCACTTTCAACTCCTATTAAGAAAAGACATTATAAATAAAAACTAATAAAAAACTAATTTAAAATTTTATTTACATATAATATTAAGTCTAGTACTTTAATAAATAAAGTGAATTAAATAAATATTTAATTTTTTGTTATAATTATTTATAACAAAAAATATCGAAAAGATAAATTTAAACAGCGATACTTTTGTCAACAAGATTTCCAATAGGGATAACGTATTTAGAATCAGAAATCATATGTACAAAACCTAAATTTTTCGCAGCAGTAGAATCAAAAACAATTTCATTATAAACGAGATTTTTGATAGTATCATAAGATTGGTCAGTTTTTTGCATCCAATAATATACATCATCTTCATCTTTTATAATTTTAATTTTTTTTCCAACAAATTGTCTAGAATGATGGATCATAAAAGTGGCATCAGGATCAATAAATACTTGATTACAATATGAAACTAATACACTAGCAGCACTAGCAACTCCAGAGTACAAATTAAAATATTCGAGATTATGGATATAAGCATGAACAGGTTTACCAGCAGAAACAATTAACATAACAATTTTATCTAATTCAGACATTAACCCACCAGGTGAACAAATATGTATATCAATTGTATGAGCACAATGTCTTTTAGCTGATTCAAAAACTTGTCTTAGCAACGATAATTCAACATGATCAAATTTACCTAACAAGTGAATTTGATTATCTTTCAAACAAATGTATTCAGTCATAATTGGTATTGAAGAGAATATGTATAATATATATAATAAAAATCAACTTTTAATGGTTAAAAATTTATATTTGGTTGTTAATCTTCTTTTTCATAAACAAAATATGTGTTAAATGTACCTATATTTTTAAGAAATACATCTTCTTTTTTCTCAAATGAAAAGAAAGTATCATCTTTAATTATTGTATAAACTTCTTCACTAATTTGAATTTTATTAGTCTCTGAAGTACTTTCTAATCTTGCAGCTTTATTAACAGTATTACCAATAACACATAATCTAGGTACATCTAATCCAAGAATACCAATAACAACAGGTCCATAATTAATTCCAACCCTTACATTAACATTTTTTTTATCATATTTAATAGATTTATTTAATTCTATCAATTCAAATGCCAATTTAATAGTATTAACCAAAACATTTTTAATATCTATTTTATTTGTAAGATCTCCAACAACCATATAACTATCACCAATAGTTTCTATTTTTTGTAAATTTTTATATTTTCTCAATAAAAGATCAAAATTGGTATAAATTTTATCAAGAATTTTATAAGTGGTTTCTTCACTATTAATGTGTGCTAATTCTGAATATGATACTATATCAACAAACATTACAGAAATATTTTCTTTTTGTTCGTATCTTTTAATATTAGTAAGTAAATACTTATCATCAAGTTCATATGGTAATAATTTTTTTTAGTAATTCTAATTTTATAATATTTTTAGTTTCTTTATTTGGTGATAAAGTTAATAGTTGATTTTCTAAATAGTCAACATAAATATTACAAGAATCAGTTAATAAATTTGATTTTTTATAATTATTGATTAAATTAAAAATTAAACCCATCAAATCAACTGATTGTAAATCAATATGTGATCTAATAATACTTTTTTGTTCTTCAAAATCATAAATTATTGACATAACAGTAAATTTTGCTATGATATCTATAATTGAATAAAATATATTTGATTCAAAAACGGTAATTAAATTTAAGATAGTTATTATATTTAAAATTCCAAACATTAACCAAATTCCAATGAATATTTTAGTATATTTAAGATGTGTAAAATTGTACAAGTTTTTAACAAATAACGCTTGAGATATATAAGATATAAAATAGAATATATTATAATATTTGTTTGATTTGAAGCTATATGTTAAAATATATAATATATTAGGGATTAAATGATATTGTGTTTTTAACGAACGAAAAGAAATATTATTTGATTTAGCAAACATATCTAACATTGCTGGAGTAATAAATAACCACATTAATATTCTTCTTAATTCGTATTTATAATTATCAATTGTGTTAGTAAAAAGAAATAATCCGGTATATTTAAGATATGCTAATCCAATATAATTAATACTTATTAACTTATTTTTCATATAACTTGGTATAGTAATTAAAAGTAGACCTAAAAATATAACAAGAGAGAATTTATGAATAATACAAAGTGTATCTATTCCTTCTAATAATTCATTTTGGTTATTGGGTATTTTAAATAATATAAATTCGTCAATCCAGCAATAAATGACCAAAGCAATCATATAGTAAAATACAATTACCATCTTATTTTATGTATCTTATAATTTATTTATATATTTTTTATAATTTATAATTTCAATTTTTATCACTGAAATATATTAAAAAAAATTGATTTTTAACGTTTCTAACAATAAATATATATAAAATTTAAAATGGAGTCAATAGAACAAGTACAAACACCAACTAATATTCAAGAACAAACTGTAGAATCATTTGTGATCACAACTTTGGTTATTGATGATTTATCGATCAGACATGTATTACTTAAATATTGGGCAACACATGGTAAAATTACTCAATTGAAATCTGGTTGTAAATTTGTTACAGACAGTATCAATTATAAAAAGAGAGGTTGTAAGAGACTTTTTAAAATGGTTAGGATACCATACGAAGGTCTTTTTAAAATCGAAATAAAAGGACTTGAATTTGAATTGGAGATTCGTGAGAGTACACAACACATGAATTTTAGACAAAATGATTATGGAAATTCAATGGGTGTATCAGGGTCAACTTTATTAACAAATAGGAATTTTGAAATTAAACATAGAGAAGAAGATGATGAAAAAATAAACAAATTGATCGAATACTGTGTAAATGAAGAAGATGATGAATTGAAATATACTGGATTGAAAATTTATGTGAATGGTCAAGATCATTGGTATCAACATTACAATGCTGAAGAAGATGAATCGTATGATTCGGTAGATTCAGATGATTCAGATTCCGATTCAGAGTCTGAAAGTCCAACAGTTACTAGTCCAGTAGAATCAGGTAGTGTTGAAACTTCAGAATTTGTTGGAAAGGAGACATCATCAAATAGTCTCCCAGTAGTAAAAATCAGATCAACTGATAAAAACCTTTATATCAAAAATATATATTTGCCCGAAGACATTGCATCAGATTTGATTGGTCGAATTGACAAATTTATTTCATTAAAGAAAAAATACAAAAAGTGTAAAGTATCAAGAAAAATAACATTTTTGTTACATGGTTATCCCGGTTCAGGTAAAAGTTCTGTAGCAATGGGTATAGCTAAAAAGTATAAACGAAGACTATATGTATTAAATTTAGGTAATAGAGAGATGAAAGAAAATGATTTAATAAAGTTGATTGGTATGATTAGACCCGATTCAGTCCTTGTAATTGAAGATATTGATTCATTTTTCATGGGAAGAAAGACAGGAACTGAATCAGCAACAGGTGTATCATTTTCCACATTAATTAATTCATTGGACGGTCCTTTATCAAATGGAAATGGATTGATAACATTTATTACAGCAAATCATCCTGACAAATTAGACAAAGCATTGACAAGAGAAGGACGTATTGATAAAGTGATAAGATTTGGTGAAATGACACAAGATCAATTTGAAGCAGCTTGGAGAGCAAGAGTACCTGAAAAAGGAGAACCTGACATGAGACTATTTAGATTATGTCAAAGACTCAATTTATCAATGAGTACACTTG
>JACCDO010074121.1_pt1 | contig 12624 bp, 11 predicted proteins | sample 7446101 | NCBI WGS metagenome assembly JACCDO01 (sample SAMN15323440, study PRJNA562643) | freshwater metagenome | isolation source: river surface water | place: USA:Blue River Watershed | collected 2017-08-16
GCGGCCGCACCGTGCCGCGCATCAGCAGCGACCTCACGCGCGAGTCCTCGATGAAGGACCTGCAGTTGCTGAAGGTGAAGGGCACGCTCGTCAACCTCGAGGACTGCGCAGTGCTGCTCGGCGGCATTCGCGAAGTCGAGGAGTGGCAGATCGAGCTGCGCAAGAAGGACGACGATCCCATGGAAGTCGACGAGATGATCGTGCACCTCGCGGTGCGCGACGAGTCGACGCGCGATGCCGTCGCTAAGAACATCAAGGAGCAGTTCAAGGGCCGCCTCGAGGTGGCTCCGAACCGCGTGGAGTTCCTCGGTCTCGACGCAATGCTGCGCAAGATCGGGATGGAAACCGAGATGAAGGAGAAGCGCTTCGTCGACGCGAGGCCCAAGGTATGAGCAGGGACGAAAAGGATCTCGTGATCGTGGCGGGCTGGCGCACGCCGTTCTGCAAAGCGTCGGGCGCGCTCTCGGGCTCGTCCGCTGCCGACCTCGCAACCCACGTGTTCCGCGAGACCATCGACCGCACGGGCATCGACCCGCGCGTGATCGACGAGGTGATCCTCGGTTGCGCTGGCCCTGATGCGGCCGAAGCCAACGTCGCGCGCGTCGCGGCGTTGCGCGCGGGCTTGCCGAAAGAAACGCCTGCCGTGACCGTGATGCGCAACTGCGCGTCCGGCATGGAGGCGCTGCTCGCGGCGCAACAACGGCTGCGCGCAGGCGACGGCGAGGTGTTCCTCGTCGGCGGCACTGAGTCGATGAGCAACTTCCCGCTGCTCATGGGCAAGCGGCTCGTCAAGTTCTTCGGCGGACTGTCGAAGGCGAAGACCGCGGCCCAGCGCCTCTTGGCGCTGACGCGCTTCCGCCCCTCGTCGCTGAAGCCGCGCATCGCGGTCGTCGAGGGCCTCACCGACCCCATCACCGGACTGATGATGGGCAACACCGCCGAGAACGTGGCGCGCATGTTCGGCATCGGGCGCGAAGAGATGGATCGCTTTGCGCTGCAAAGCCACCTGCGCGCGGAGAAGGCCACTCTCGATAGTCGTTTCGCCGCCGAGATCGCGCCGTTCACGAGCCCGCCGGATTTCGCGGCGATGGTCGCGAGCGACGATGGCGTGCGTCAGGGCCAGACGATGGAAGCGCTGCAGAAGCTGCGTCCGGTGTTCGACAAGAACGCGGGCGACGTGACAGTCGGCAACGCATGCCAGATCACCGACGGCGCGGTCGCAATGCTGTGCACGTCGATGAAGAAGGCGCGGGAGCTCGGCCTCACGCCGATCGCGGCGATCCGCGGGCACGCGCGCGCAGGCTTGGCGCCGGAGTTCATGGGCCTCGGCCCCGTGCACGCGACGCCGAAGGCGCTGCACGAAGCGGGCGTCAAGTTCTCCGACCTCGACCTCGTCGAGATCAACGAGGCGTTCGCCGCGCAGGTGCTCGGTTGCCAACGCGCGTTCGCAGACGCGAACTACTGCAAAAACGAGTTGGGTCTGTCGTCGGCGATCGGCGAACTCGACTCCGACAAGCTCAACGTGAACGGCGGAGCGATTGCGCTCGGCCACCCCATCGCTGCGTCCGGCGCACGCTTGCCGCTGACGCTCGCCCACGAACTGCGCCGCCGCGGCCGCCGGTTCGGACTCGCCGCGCTCTGCATCGGCGGCGGCCAAGGCCAGGCACTCGTCCTCGAAGCGCTCCCGTGAACATGAACACCACCGAGACCCGCACCGAGTCCCCCGTCGCGCAACCAGCGGCGCAGGCGTTTCTGCTTCCGATCACGGTCGATGCGCGCGGCATCGCCGTGCTGCGCCTCGGCGCGGCGGACGAGAGCGTCGTCACCTTCACGAAGGAGCGCTTGCTCGCGCTCGATCGCGCGCTGCAGTCGCTGCAGCAGCGATCTGGCCTGCGCGGCGTCGTGATCACGGGCCCCAGCCCCGCGATGTTCTGCGCCGGCGCAGACATCGGCCTGATCCATTCGATCCAGTCCGTGGCCGAAGGCCGCGATGCCGCGACGCTGGGCCGCTCGATCTTCGAGCGCTGCCGCAAGATCGCGGTTCCGGTGGTCGCTGCCATCGAGGGCCCGTGCGTCGGCGGCGGTTGCGAACTCGCGCTGTTCTGCGACGTGCGCGTCGCGAGCGAGCATCCTTCGACGCAGATCGGCTTGCCCGAGACCAAGCTCGGCATCGTCCCGGGCTTCGGCGGCACGCAGAACATGGCGCGCTTGCTCGGCCTCCCCACGGCGCTCGACCTGATCCTGGGCGGCAAGCTGCTCAAGACCGTGCCAGCGCTCAAGAAGGGCCTCGTCGATCGCATCGCGCCGCGCGAGAAGTTGCTCGCGGTCGCAGTCGAGGAGATCGAGAAGCTTGCTGCCAAGGGCAAGAAGGCCAAGTCGCGCAAGCTGACGGGACAAGCGTTCTGGCTCAGCAAGACGCCGCTTCGCTCGCTCGCCGTCAACGCCGCCAAGAAGCAACTCGACAAGGGCCAAGCGCGGTTCTACCCCGCGCCCAAGGCAGCCTTGGAACTGTGCGTCGCCGCGTTCACGCAGCCCGAGGCCGCTGGCTTCGAGCAAGAGGCGCGCGCGCTCGGCGAGATGATCGCGACGCCGGTGAGCAAGGCGCTGACGCAACTGTTCTTCTTGACCGAGCGCAGCAAGCGCCTTGGCAAGGGCAACGGCGCGCGCAACGTCGACCGCGCGCTGATCGTCGGCGGCGGCGTGATGGGCGCAGGCATTGCCGGCCAACTCGCGAACAAGGGAATCGACACGCGCCTGTGCGACCTGTCGGGCGACGCGCTCGCGAAGGCGAAGGCGCGCCTGCAACAGGACCTGTCGCGGCGCGTCCAGCGCAAGCAACTGAAGAAGCACGAGGCCACCGCGATCCAGGACAAGCTCGCCGTGTCGAGCGACTGGGGCAGCCTCGCGCACGTCGACCTCTGGCTCGAAGCCGTCGTCGAAGACCTCGGCGTGAAGCGCAAGCTGATGGCGCAGGCCGTCGCGAAGGGCCTCCCGTCCGACGCCATCCTCGCGACCAACACAAGCTCGCTGCCGGTCGATGCCATGGCCGATGCGGTGCCCAACCCCGAGCGCGTGGTCGGCATCCACTTCTTCAACCCGCCTGAGAAGATGCCGCTGGTCGAAGTGATCCGCGGCAAGCGGACGAGCGACGCCGCGGTCGCGACCGCGTGCCGCCTCGCGACGCGCATGGGCAAGTTCCCGGTCGTCACCGGCGACAGCCCTGGCTTCTTGGTTAACCGCTGCCTGTCGCCGTATCTCAACGAAGCAGCTCGCTTGTTGGTCGAAGGCAACGACCCGGAGTTCCTCGACCGCGTGTTGCTCGACTTCGGCATGCCGATGGGACCGTGCCGTTTGCTCGATGAGATCGGCTTCGACGTCGCGACCAAGGTCAGCGAAGTCATGGAGGCCGCGTTCTCCGAACGCATGCAGCCGTGCTCGTTGTTCGCGGCGATGGTCGCGGCGAAGGCGCTCGGCAAGAAGAGCGGCGGCGGCATCTACGGCAAGGATGGCAAGGGCCAGGGCCCCGGCCGCAAGGTGCTCGACGAAGTGCGCGCGCGCCGCGGCGTGCCATCGCGCGCGGCATCGCGCAGCGAAGTGATCCAGCGCCTGATCTATCCGCTCGTCGACGAGGCCTATCGCTGCCTCGATGACGGCGTGGTCGGTGCGGAGCAGGATCTCGATCTCGGCCTTGTCATGGGCATCGGGTTCCCGCCGTTCCTTGGCGGCATCACGGGCTACGCGAAGAGCGAAGGCCTGAAGACGATCGTCAGCGCGCTGGATGAACTCGCGCGCACGATCGACGCGCGCTTCCGCCCCAGCGACGGCCTGCGCCGCCGCGCGGTCGAAGCCTGATCGCGCGCTTCTCCGCGCAGCTTTGCGCGCATGCGCGGCTCGATGCACTCGCGTCGCCGCGCATGCACACGTCGCATTGCACGTATTGCTGTGCATTGCCAACGCATGCCCATCGCGACGAACTGTGCGCGTTGCCTCGTTCCTGATGTCCGCGCGCAGGCCTCTCGAAAAAAATCTCGCGGTTTATTCGGCCATGGCATCGAGCGATGCGCGCCGGCCCCGAAACCTCCCTGCGCGAAGTGAGTAGACTTACGCGTGCGCGCGCAGAGAGCGGTGCCTGACCGCCTGCCGCGACGGGGGAGTTTGCTAGGGCTGACGCCGCGTGCGTTGGCGTCCTGTTCTATGTTGATCCGGCTGGGCCTTGCCCTGTGCGTGCTAGCCGGCTGCCAGACGCAGCCGACTCGGCCCGCGGCCAACGCTATGGCAATGCCTATGAGCAACGCCGCGCTGGATCGCTTCGCGAATGGCAACGGCATCTGCCTCGGCGTCGAATACCTGCCCCCGCCCAGCGAGGTGGCTGCACCCACGGCGCTGCACTGGGGCGAGCCGCAAGAACGGCCCTCAGACCGCGCGCGCAACGGTGGCCAGCTGCCGAAGCGGCTCGGCGCTCGCGACGCAAACCAACGCACGACGGCTGGCCGCGACTCGTCGGCTACGACCGCGATCGACGAAGTTGCGCTGCAATTCCTCGACGACCTCATGGGCGACGACCGCCGCCGCATGCGGTGGGAGTTTGGCGCGCCGCTGCTGACCGCGCAGCACTACGACGAGCAGAGCCCGGGCATCGACCTGCGCTCCGACGAGATCACCGCCGAAGACCAAGACCTGCGGCTCTCGCAGAGCGGCATGCAGATCCTCCGCCGCCCGTTCCAGCGCATGCTGCGCCGCACGCCGATGGTGTCAGGACTCGAGGTCCAGATCGACCGAATCGCGGGCGGACGCAATGAGGCCGAGGAGAACGCCGAAGGCAGCGATGGCCCGGAATACGGCCGCATCTCGTTGCTCGTCCGCCCCAACCGTCTCTCGGATCCGATGGAGATCGGCTACCGCCGCTCCGGCTTCCGCATCGCCACCACGCAAGAGCAGTTGAAGTGCACGTGCACGATCCCGCTCGGCAACGGCGTGTTCCTTGAGTTGCGCGCGCGCCAGACCTACGCCGACGAAGCGTGGCAGCTCCGCTCGGACTTGCGCTGGCAATACTCGCAAGCGACGAGCCTGCACTTCGCCGTCGGCAACGGCCTCGACTTCTTGCCTTCCTCTCCGACCTACAGCCTCGAAGGCACGCCCTTCGATGGAAGCTCCGGCGCGGTCTTCTATGCAGTCCACCTGTTCTGAGTCCGCGCGCAGAAACGGCGCATGGAGGCGAGTCGCAGCGCTCGCGCTCGCCGCGATGCTTGGCTCTTGCGCATTCACGGACGCGCCCGCGTTCCCGCGCCCAGAACTCACGATGTCGCAAGAAGCGCGCGACACCTTCGCGCTGCCGGGCCCGGTGCAACTGCTCAAGATCGAACCCGTCGGCAGCGGCGGCACATTCATCGGCGACCTCGCTTGCGGCAACGAGACGGTGCACTTCCACCTCTACGAGCACGAGAAGAAGGACGCGCCGCTCGTGCTGCTGGTGCCGATCCTCGGCGGCGGCGAAGAACTGCTGCGCACGATGGCGCGCCGGTTCGTCCAGCGCGGCTACCACGCGATCTACTGCGACCGCGCCGGATCGGCGCTGCGTCCGCCGCAGCGCGGGCCCGAGTTGGAGAAGCTGCTCGTGCGCACGGTGCTCCACCAGCGCATCGCGCTGCGTTGGGCTCGCAACTGCGAGCAAGTGCGCCCGCAACTGACGTTCGCGTGCGGCGTCTCGATGGGCGGCATCGTCACGACGTTGCTCACGGCGCTCGAGCCCTCGCTCGAAGGCTCAGCGATGTGCCTCGCCGGCGCGGACCTGCCGACGATCCTCGGCAACAGCGCCGAGCCACGCATCCAGAAGTGGCGCGACTGGCGGCTCGCGACCGATGGCATCAGCGGCACTCCGCTCGACCAAGAGTTGCGCCAGAACCTGCGCTCCGACCCGCTGCGCTTTGCGCCCTACGTGCGCACGGACCGCGTGTTCTTGGTCGCAGCCGAGTTCGACGAAGTCGTTCGGCCACACCACCAGGACCTGCTTTGGGAAGCGCTCGGCCGACCGCAGCGCCTATCGATCCCGCTCGGTCACTACTCGGCGGCGATCTGCCTCGACCCGCTCGTCAGCTCCATCGCGGACTTCTTCGACGCGCGGCAACGCGACAGCAGCCTCGCGGTCGCAGCCAGCGTCCCGTGATGCGGCGCACCGCGCCTCGCATCCCAACCTGAGCGGACCCAGGGAGTCGTATCGACCCTTGCGCGTCTTCCTCGGCCACCCTTTCATTGTCGCCCGTCCTCGACCCAACTAAAGAGCCCATGGCCCTTCGCTTCGACCTCATCCGTCCGATCCAGGCAGCAGCCCTTCTCGTCGCACTCGCAGCCAACCTGCCCGCCCAACTTCCGGGCGGCCTCGGTGGCATCGGCGGCCAGGAGCCCGCAGCCGTCGCACCGCCGCGCTCGCCGGCAGAGAAGCTTGAGGACTTGAAGCGCGAGATCGAACGCCTGAAGGGCGAGATCGAGTTCGTGAAGCAGCGCGCAGCTCTCGGCGCGGGCCCGATCAAGGACCGCTTGCAAAACCGCGTGTTCTCGCCGCGCTCGATCGATGCCGGCCAAAGCACGGCGCCGATGCCTGCGCCCGCGGTCCCGGTGACGCCGCAGCCCGCGCGCCGCATGACGTCGGACGAACAGCAGAAGTACCAGGGCGACGTGATGATGGTCTGCCAGGGCCGCGCGATCCGCACCGCGGACTTCCAAGCGCTCGTCGACTACCTCGGCACGGTCAAGGACGCCGGCGACCTGACCTCGCGCGAGCAGCGCACCGCGCTCGAACTGATCCGCCTCGAAGCTGTCCTCGGCTCGTTCGAAGAGTCGAGCCTCGAAGCGAAGCAGCAGATCGACGCCGCCAAGAAGGAACTCGACGAGGGCAAGGCCTGGACCGAGGTCCAAAACCGCTACGGCCGCGGCCCGAACATGGCGCAAGAGGGCAAGATCCAGATTGCGCGCTACTCGCCGCTCGGCCTCGAAGTCGAGAAGGCTGCGTTCACGACGGAGAAGGGCAAGGTCGTTGGCCCCGTCCGCGGCGCCACTGGTTACGCGATCCTCGCGATCGACGGCATGACCAAGACGGACACGGACGCCGGCGACATGATCGACGCGCGCCTGATCTTCATCCCCTACCACGGCGATCCGGGCGACATGGACAAGGTCCGCGCGCAGGCGATCACCGGGCAGGTCGACCTCGTGGTCCGCGATGACGCCGCGCTGATGAAGCTGCCGCCGTCGCTGCGCCCCGCGATGCCGCAGGTTCCCGCCGTGAAGCGCGACGTCGAGATGACGACCGGCGGCCAGGACCAGCCGGTCAAGAAGGAAGAAGCGAAGAAGTGAGCCGCCGCGCGGGGCCTCTGCCTCGCGCGCCCGATCGCCTGCCGGCTCGGCTGTTCCGCTTCTCTGCTGCAGTGCATCGACTGCAGAGCCTCCGTCCGTAGTCTCCTCCGCGGCCTCCCCCACAAGGCCCCTGTTTTTCGCACCCCTGTTTCGCACCCCCTAGGGAGGCCCCATGCCGAGCATCCGCCGCAGCGGCGGCGCCGTTCTGTTCTTCTACGAGGGCAAGTTGCCCGCGCCCGACGAGGACGCGTTCTCCGCAGCTCTCCAGAACCGCCGCTTCCGCACCATCGAAGACGCCGCCAGCGAAGAGATCTCCGCCGGCTGGGTCACTCCGGTTGATCCGACCGGCGACTCCTTCGCGCAGGAAGACATGGATGCTGGCGCAGCCGTCTGGCTCCGCGTCCGCATCGACAAGAAGCAGTTGCCGCGCAAGTGGCTGCAGATCCATCGCGACGTCGCGGAGAAGGCCAAGGGCAAGAAGCTGTCCGCCAAAGAACGCCGCGAACTGAAGGATGACCTGACCGACAAGCTGCTGCCGCGCGTGCTGCCGACGATCAACATGGTCGATGCGCTGCTCTATCCGGAGCGCAAGACGGTCGTGCTGCTCAACACGAGCAAGTCGGTCGGCGAGACGTTCCAGAAGCTGTTCTTCGAATCGTTCCAGCTCCCATTGGAGATGGCCGATCCGCTGCGCCTGGGCTTCCGCTCGGGTCTCGATGCAGACGCACAGCACAACCTGCAGCGCGCAGAGCCGATCCGCTGGTTCCGCGAAGGCGAAGCGCGCACGCGTCGCGCAGTCGAATCGAACGACGACGAGATGGAGACCGAAGCATGAGCGCCGAAACCCAACGCGCGCCGAGCGGCGCGGAGACGCATGGATTCCTCGGCGAGGAGTTCCTGACGTGGATCTGGTTCCGCTGGGAAACCGAAGGCGGCGAGTTCCATCTGCCGGGCGGCCGCGTCATCGGCGTGGCGCTCGATGACTTCCTGACGTTCGCTGCGCCCAGCGATGACGAAACGGAGCAGACGCTGCGCCACGGCCTCCCGACGCGAACCGAAGAAGCGCGCACCGCGCTGCGCCAGGGCCGTAGGCTCCGTCGCGCGCGCATGATCATCGCCGAAGGGCCGCGCCAATGGTCGGTGACGATCGATGGCGCAACGATGCGCCTGTCGGGCGCGAAGTTGCCCGAGGACGCAGAGGAGTGCGAGTCCGACAACGACCGCAATGCCGACCGCACGGCGAACTGGCTCGCGCTGCACGAACTCGTGCACAGCCTCTACGCGCAGTTCTTGAAGGCGCGGCTCGCCCCGGACTACCGCAAGACGGGCGCAGAGAAGCAGGCGCAGTGGATGCAGAAGTGACGCCGCGACACCGCGGCGCGCTTCAGCCCGCCACGGTGTCCACGCGCGCGACCACGGCGCCGGCGGCCTGCATCGCTGCGGCGAGCACGTCCGCGGCGCGCTGCGTTCGCCCGGGCTGACCGGCATCGCAACCCCACACGACCGCGAGCACGCGCGTGGTCTCGGGTCGCGTCTTGGTTCGCTGCGCGTCCTTCACCGCGTTCGCGCACGGCCCTTGCTCGTCGCACAGGCACACGAGGCCGCCGAGGTCGATCGTCTGCCCGCCTTGGTTGAACACGTAGGCAGCACCTTCGGGGCTCGTCGCCACCGACAGCGCACCCGACACAAGGTCCAGATCGACGACGCTGATCGGCAACCCGGACTGCAGCGATGCGTGGTTGCCCGCATCGACCGCCGCGTTGATGCACGGCCAGCGACCGTCCGCTAGCGCGCCCGCGAGATACTCCGACGACGGCTTGCCGCGGCCCGTCGGGCGGTAGCCGCGCTGGCGCAGCATGTCGCGAACCGCAGTCCGCAGATCTGCGTCGGGCTCGGGCGCGGACGAGGGAACGGGAAGCGTCGGAAGCGACGACATCGGCGAAGCGAACTCCGCGCGCAACGCCACGACGCACAGCCCTGGCAACGGCTCGACACGAATCGCAGTCGTCATCGAACGGACTCCGGCATCCGCGCCAACGCAGAGCGATGCAGCGCGAAGATCAGTTCGCGCTCGCTCCCAAACGTCTCCGCGCGCGTGCCGCCGATCAACGCGGGCTGCGGCTCCATCTCATCGCGGCGCAGGTGGTCCGGCATCTCCGTGACCTTGCGCCAGTTGCCTTGCAGGCGATGCCGCCACAACTCCGCGCCGGACTCCGTCGACACGAGCCGCCACGTGACGTCCCAACTCGCGCCGGAGAAGCGCGCGCTCGGCTCCACTTCCCACGCGGAGATCTCGATGCGCAGCACGGCATCGACGCCCACTTGCTGCTGCAGTCGCTGCAACGCGTCGGGCTCCGGTTGGTCGCCGACAAGCGCGCCGCAGCGCTGCGCGAGATCGAAGCCAGCTCCGAGCGGCAATGCGCGATAGCCGCGCTCTGCGATCGCGCGCTCCGCGCCGAACGCGAATCCGCGGAGGTCCATCGCCAAGCCCTCGCGCATCGCAACCGGCGGCAGCACGAGGATCGCACTCGGCGCAGGCCCAGCGAACGGAGTCGACTCGACGCGCCCCATCGTGCAGCCAAACAGCGCCAGGGCCACTAGGCCGAACGCGGCGCGCATCCCGGTCACTCCAACTCCATCAGCAACGCGCCACCCGCAACCGCTTCGCCTTGCTTGCACAGCACGCGCGTCACCTTGCCCGATGCCTCGGCGCCGAGCGGGTTTTGCATCTTCATCGCTTCGAGCACGACCAGCGTCTGCCCTTCTTCGACGACATCGCCTTCCTTCGCCTTCACGGCGACGACGATGCCCGGCATCGCAGCGCGCAGCTCTCGCTTGCCCGAAGCCTTGTGTCCTGCGGCCGCATGCGCGGCGCGTTCGCGATCGTCTTCGACGTGCACGACGAAGCGCTCGCCCACAATCTGCAGTGCCACTTGCTCACGCTGCACGTCGGCGAGCACGTCGTAGCTCTTGCCGTCGACGAGCATCGAGAACATCGCCCCATCGCCGATCAGCGACAGGTCGAGTTGGTAGGACTTGTCGCCGCTCGTGCACACGAGCTTGTCGCCGCGCCGCGCGAACGCGAACTCGCGCTCCTCGCCATCGAACTTGCACCAGTACTTCATCAGAATGCCCTCCGGTGGCTGTCTGCGCGGCCGAGCAACGCCCAGCGCGGCGCCGACGAGCCGTGCGAGGCCGCACTCGCCGCAGCCTGCGCGCCTGCGCGCTCGGCGCCGAGGAAACGAGCAGCGGCGGCAGCGAGCATCGCGAGTTCGCGGCGCGAAGCTGGCGGCCCCTTCTCGACGCGTTCCAAGATGCCGGTGTCGTAGTCACCCGAACGGAACTCCTCGCTCCGCAGCGTGCGCAGCGCGACCGGCGCCGACGTCGCGACGCCGACGATGCGCAGTTCGCGCAGCGCGCGCTCCATGCGCGCGATCGCATGCGCGCGGTCCTCGCCGTGCACGATCAGCTTGCCGAGCATCGAGTCGTAGAACGGCGTCACTTCGAGGCCGCGATACATCGCGGAGTCGAGTCGCACGCCGGGGCCGCCTGGCACGTTGAGCCGCGTGATGCGACCAAGGCTTGGGAAGAAGGTCTGCGGGTCTTCCGCGTTGATGCGGACTTCGATCGCGTGTCCGCGCGGCTGCGAAGGCTGAGTCAGTGGCAAGCCAGCGCCGACGCGGATCTGCTCCTTCACGAGGTCGACGCCAAATCGCATCTCCGTCACCGGATGCTCGACTTGCAGGCGCGTGTTCATCTCCAAGAAGTAGAACCGGCCCTCCGACCACAAGAACTCGACCGTGCCTGCGCCGACGTAGCCCACGGTGCGCGCGAGGTCGCACGCAGCCTTGCACATCTGCTCGCGCAACTCCTGGCTCAACACCGGGCACGGCGACTCCTCGACGAGCTTCTGATGGCGGCGCTGCACCGAACACTCGCGCTCGCCATACGCGACCACGTTGCCGAGCTTGTCGGCCATCACTTGGATCTCGACGTGGCGCGGGCGCGTGACGAACTTCTCCAAGTAGACGCGGCCGTCGCCAAACGCGCTCAATGCCTCGGCGCTCGCGAGCTGGAACGCTTCCGCGAGCCCCTTCTCGTCGCGCACGATGCGGATGCCCTTGCCGCCGCCGCCCGCCGCGGCCTTCAGCATCACGGGATAGCCGATCTCCTTCGCTGCAGACGCGAGCCGAGCCTCGTTGACGTCTTCTTGCAGGCCAGGAACGAGCGGCACGCCTGCCTTGTGCGCGATCTTGCGCGCTTCGACCTTGTCGCCCATCGACAGAATCGCAGACGGCGGCGGGCCCAAGAACTCGACGCCGGCTTCCTTGCACGCCGCTGCGAAGTCCTCGTTCTCGCTCAGAAAGCCGTAGCCCGGATGCACCGCGTCCGCGCCCGACTTCTTGCACGCGTCGATCACCTTGCCGATGTCGAGGTAGCTCTCGGATGGCTTGCTGCCGCCCAAGTGCACCGCATGCGATGCGCGTCGCACATGGAGCGCGTTGCGGTCTGCGTCGCTGAACACCGCGACGGTCTCGATGCCCATCTCCTGGGCGGTGCGGATCACGCGCAGCGCGATCTCGCCGCGGTTCGCGATCAGGATTCGGCGGAACAACGACATGGGGCGCGAACGGTAGCAGCCGCACGGCGGCCGACCAAACTCCGCGACGACATCTGTCCCTGCCTGCGTCCTGGCGCGAGCCCTTCTGCTGCGTATCGTCCCGCCGCATGCGCCGCCGTGTCGTCGTCGTGCTCGAACTCGTCCTGCTCGCGGCGCTGCTCGTCTGGCTTGCGACGACGCTGGCGGAGTCCGGCGACAAGCCTGACGGGGCCATCGACCTCAAGGTGCAACTGCTCGGGGCCGAAGACCGCGTGCTGCTGCTCCAACGCGACGACGGAGCGCTCGCCTATCGCATCCGATCCGACGACGGGCAGGAACAGTGGCTCTCGCCCGATCAGTTCGCGCGCCGCGTGCACCAAGACCAGCGTTCGCGCGGCCCGTGGGAAGTGCTGCTCAACGTGTCGTCGCCGGCTGGCTTCGTCTGGGTCACGCTCGGGTTCCTCGGCCAACTGCTGTTCACGGGCCGAATGCTCGTGCAGTGGTTCGTCAGCGAACGCGAGAAGCGCTCCGTCGTGCCGACCGCGTTTTGGTGGATGAGCCTGATCGGCGCCACGATGCTGCTCGTCTACTTTGTGTGGCGCAAAGAGCCGATCGGCGTGCTCGGCCAAGCGACTGGTTGGTTCGTCTACGTGCGCAACTTGTGGATGATCCAC
>JACCDO011994727.1_pt1 | contig 12624 bp, 1 predicted proteins | sample 7446101 | NCBI WGS metagenome assembly JACCDO01 (sample SAMN15323440, study PRJNA562643) | freshwater metagenome | isolation source: river surface water | place: USA:Blue River Watershed | collected 2017-08-16
GGTGATGTTTCTTTAAACAGTAAATTGGCTGTATTCAGTGCAGCTACTTTCAGTAATAGAGTATATATCAATAATGATGCATTTATGAATAGTCGTTTGATTGTTCTCGGTGATTCTTCATTAAATGGTAATGTATCCATAAACGGAACTTTAACCGGCGTGACACCTTCTACCCTAGATAATTCGACAAAAATGGCAACCACTGCCTATGTACAAAATCAAGGATATGCCAAATTATCAGGAGCTTATTTCACTGGTGATGTTTCGATAAATAATAGTTTAATTGTATCTGGTGATGTAACATTGAATAATCTATTATTTGTAAATGGGGATGCAAATTTAAATGGTAATGTAACAACCATCACACAATCCACGAATGATTCATCTACGAAATTAGCCACAACCGCATTTGTTAAAAATCAAGGATATGCTACTTTGGTATCACCTAGTTTTACTGGAACAGCTAATATGGAATCATTAAATATATCACAAAGGTTGATTGTATCGGCCGATGCTAGACATATTGGAAACTTGGATGTTAACGGTAATCTCACTGCTATTACACAATTCAATTCTGATAATTCGACCAAAGTGGCCACGACTCAGTTTGTGAAAAATCAAGAATATGCTACATTAGCGTCACCTACTTTTACTGGAACCGCCACTATACCAACAGTAAGTGTTACGAAAAGTATCTTGGTTTCCGGTGATATTTCACTCAATGGAAATTTATTTATAACAAATGACGCATCATTGAATGGTAATTTATCGGTGAATGGTGTATTAAAAGGCACCACACCAGATACGAATGATAACTCAACCAAATTAGCAACCACCGCATATGTACAAAATCAGGGATATGCCAAAGTTTCAGGTGCTACTTTTACCGGTGATATTTCACTCAATAGGAGATTATTTGTCGGCGGAGATGCGTCATTCAATTCAAACTTGGCGGTAATTGGAGATACTAATTTATTGGGAAATACATATGCTCAAACACCTGCTACTGGCGATAGTTCATCATTAGTTGCAACTACCGCCTATGTACAAAATCAAGCATATTCCAAATTAGATTCACCTGAATTCACTGGTATTCCTACTGCACCAACTGCACAATATGGAACAAATTCTACACAAATTGCTACTACCGAATTTGTTGTTACCCAATTATTCAGTTTCATTAACTCGAATGAACAAGTATATAATTCATTACAACAATTGTCAACTGCATTATCAGCAACAGACGCATCTTTTGCTACCACATTAGCTACATCATTAGGTTTGAAAGCCGATAAAGAATCACCAATATTTACAGGTACTGCAGTAATTCCAGTTTTAAGTATATTAAATGGTTTAATGTCATATGGAGACGCATCATTTAATGGAAAATTATTTGTAAATGGTGATACTTCGATGAATGGTAACGTATCTGTTATTACTCAATCGAACAACGACAATTCGTCAAAAGTTGCTACTACTGCTTATGTACAAAATCAAGGATATGCCAAGTTATCGGGTGCCACATTTACTGGTGCATTGAACACTAGTAATGATTTATCAGTCGGAGGAAACGCAATATTAAATAATATGGTAACAATCATAAGAGATTTATCATTGAATGGAAATTTAACAGTCGATGGAAAAACCACCTTTTCAGATATTATTACATTATTAAAATCTATCATTATCAATGGTGATTTATCATTGAATGGTAATTTATCAGTAAATGGTAATTCAACTGTATTGACCCAAGTAACAAATGATAATTCAAATAAAATTGCAACAACCGCATATGTACAAAATCAGGGATATGCCAAATTAGCGGGTGCTAATTTTACTGGTGATGTTTCATTGAATTCTAGATTGACGGTAGTAGGTGATGTTTCATTGAACAAACGTTTATTCATCGGTAGTGATGTTTCGATAAATGCAGCATTATTTGTCAATGGTATAACCACGTTGAATGATAAAACCATTATGATGGGTGATGCCTCATTGAATAGTAATTTAATGGTACAAAATCAAATTTATGAAAATGGTGTATCCTTGATAAATAAATACGCCACCTTGGAATCGCCTACTTTTACAGGCACCGTGAATGGTATATCCAAATCGATGGTCGGATTATCCAATGTAGATAACACAGCAGATATTTATAAACCAATATCAACTGCTACTCAAGTCGCATTAAATTTAAAAGCAAATATTGCATCCCCTACTTTTACTGGAATAGCCACTATTCCGGTAGTAGATGTTACTGATAAATTAATGGTTGCGAATGATGTGTCATTTAATGGAAAAATGTTTGTGGCAAATGATGTTTCGCTTAATGGGAATGTATCCATTAATGGAACATTATTAGCTCCAACACCAGACGTAAATGATGATTCAACCAAAGTAGCAACTACCGAATTTGTTAAAAGCCAAAATTATATATCCAAGAATGGTGGAAATTTCTCAGGTGCGGTAACATTTGATGATAATTTAACTGTATTGGGTGATTTATCACTGAATGGTAAATTATTTACCAATGGAGATGTATCCTTTAATTCCAATATTTTTATTAGTGGTAAAACATTATTAAATAATGATGTTTCCTTGAATGGTAATTTATCATTAGAAAATCACTTATCGATGAATGGAAATCTATCCATCAAAGGAGATCTTTCACTAAATGGTATTATGAGGACACCTACACCTGCCACTTCTGATAATTCTACCAGAGTCGCTACTACCGCTTATGTGAAAAATCAAGGATATGCCTTATTATCAAGTGCCAATTTCATAGGTGATGTATCAATGAATGGTAATATGTTAGTACAGAAAGATACTACATTAAACCAACGTTTGTTTTTAACCGGTGATGCTTCTATAAATTCAAATATATCAGTCGGTGGTAGCATAACAACCAATGCTGATTTATCCGTCACTGGAAAAGCGGCATTGAATAGTGATGTATCAATGAATAATCGTTTATCTATTGGAAGTGATGTATCAATGAACGGTAAAGTATTCATTGGAGGAGATGCATCTTTAAATGGAAATTTAAATGTTGGTGGTATATTTACTACAAAAACACAAGATACCAGTGATAGTTCGAATAAAGTAGCTACTACCGCATTTGTAAAAAATCAAGGATATGCTACATTAGCCTCTCCATCTTTCACTGGTACTGCAACCGCAACTACCTTTACGGTAACACAAAATTTAATATCAAATTCGGATGCCTATATGCAAAGTAACTTAAATGTTGCGGTTGATGCCACCATTGGTGGTAATTTATCTGTAGCTGGTTCAATTACAACAACAACTCCATTGACAAATGATAATTCAACACTCGTAGCAACAACTGCATTTGTGAAAAACCAACCATTTGCACCATTGGTATCTCCTACCTTTACCGGTACATTGGTTGCATCACAAATAGATATTTCAAATAATTTGGTAGTTTTGGGTGATTTATCCTTGAATGGAAATATGAATCTAGATGGAACTATTAGTACCAAAACACCTTCTACCGATGATAATTCAACAAAGGTTGCTACTACCGCATTTGTCAAGAGCCAACCATTTGCTCCATTAGCATCTCCTACTTTTACTGGTACATTGGCTGCATCTACTATCGATATTTCAAATAATTTGGTTGTTTTGGGTGACGCATCAATGAATAGTAATTTGTATATTGGCGAATCAATTTATGAAAATGGGGTTGCATTAATCAATAAATATGCAACATTAGCATCTCCTACTTTTACCGGTATTGTTACTGGTATTACCAAATCAATGGTAGAATTATCAAATGTCGATAATACATCAGATATTAATAAACCGGTTTCTACTGCTCAACAAACTGCTTTGAATTTAAAAGCTAATATTGCTTCTCCTACATTCTCTGGTTTGTTAAAAGCATCTTATATCGATATATCAAATAATTTGAGTATTAGTGGTGATGCTTCTATGAATGGAAATGTGAATATAGATGGTTCATTAACTGTGAAAACACCATCCAGTGATGATTCATCCACTAAAGTAGCAACAACTGCATATGTTCAAAATCAAGGTTATGCCAAATTAACTGGTGCTTATTTTACTGGTGATTTATCCACAAATGGTAATTTATTAACAAATGGTGATTTAACTGTTTATGGTAATACTATTTTATCAGGAACAACTACTGCAGTTACCCAAATATCTAGCGATAATTCTACTCGTGTTGCTACTACAGAATTTGTACAAAATATCGGGTTTGCAAAATTAAATTCACCTAATTTTTCCGGTATTCCTACTGCACCAACATTGGATACCACTGCACCAACTACTACTCAAATAGCAACCACCAAATATGTTGAAAATAAAATTTCTGATTTTTTTAACACTGCATCTGCTTCAACATTATCCGCTATTAATGCATTATCAGAAGCTTTATCCAATACAGATGCATCATTTACAACCGCTATAGCTACTCAACTACAAGTAAAAGCTAATATAGATTCACCAACATTTACTGGCGTTGCTACTATACCAACTGCAAATATAACCCAAAATATACAAATCGGAGGAGATATATCATTAAATGGTAATTTAACAACAGGCGGATTGGTTTATGAAAACGGAACCGCATTAGTAAATAAATATGCAACTTTGAACTCACCTGCATTTACCGGAACTGTTACTGGTATTACCAAATCAATGGTAGGATTAACAAATGTAGATAATACTGCTGATATTTATAAACCAGTATCTACTGCTCAACAAACTGCTTTGAACTTGAAGGCCAATATTGCTTCACCTAGTTTTACTGGTTTAACTAAGATTGTATCAGGTGAAATATCTAGTAATTTATATGTAGGCGGTGATGTGTCAATGAATGGTAATTTAATAGTATCAAACAACGTTTATGAAAACGGATTACCTTTGGCGAATACTTATGCGACACTAGTATCTCCTACTTTTACCGGTATCGTGAGTGGTATTACCAAATATATGGTCGATTTATCAAATGTCGATAATACATCCGATATCAATAAACCTGTATCTACTGCTCAACAAATCGCTTTAGATTTAAAAGCCAATATTGCCTCACCTAGTTTCACCGGAACCGCTAGTATTAGTCAAAACTTGATAGTAGCAGGTGATGCTTCCATTAATGGTATTATTACAACTACTACACCAGCAAGTAGTGATAATTCAAATAAAGTTGCTACCACGGCCTATGTTAAAAATCAAAATGCGAATTATGCACAATTATCTGGTGCTAATTTCACTGGTGATATCTCATTAAATACCAGATTATTTGTAGGCAGTGATGCTTCTTTGAACGGAAAAGTATATGTTGGTAAAGATTTACAAGTCATTGGAAATATAACAGGTAATTATCCTAGTAATTCGATTCCATTATCTGCAGTTATTGGCGGTCTAGGTTCATCCGTAGATTTATCTACAAACCAAACCATTTCAGGTGTGAAAACATTTATGAATGATGTATCCTTGAATTCGAGATTATTTATTGCAGGTAATTTGACCATAGCAGGTAATAATATCGTATCTAATTTATATCAAACCGCCAGTGACCCATCGGTAAATACTATATCGAATTTATTAAAAATAACCAATAATGCAAATGGTACTTATATAAATGCTTTGGAATTATCCAAATCGAATGGGTTGACTATTACATATAATACTACCAATGGAACACCAATTATGTCTAATAATGGTGGAACGAGTTGGAATACTATGACTACAACGGGTACAAATACCATATATAATGCAATGGTATGCATTTCACCCGATGGTAGAGTGATCTTGAAACAAGAATATAACTCATCTACTAGTACTCCTTATCTATATATTTCTACCAATTGGGGTTCAACTTATACATCCGTGTCATTAGCACAATCGATGATATATAATAATGCTTTCTATGGCTATAATACATATAATGACCAAGCTTATGCTTTTTCACACGATGGTTCAATATTATATTTTATCGCTCGTGATTCAAACAATACATTTAGTTTATGGAAAAACACCGATACATCATTCAATAGTTTTACCAAACAAGGTTCGTCTTGGAATTATACCTTAAGTAATTGCCCACGTGCAATTGCCACCTCTGGAAATGGTCAATATGTATTGACTATTACTGGTGTCATACCTACCAATGGTATGTATTTAAGTCAATCTAGTAACTATGGTGTGACTTTTACAAGAACCGCCAATTCATTAAGTAGCAATTGGAATTCGATAGCGGTTTCTTATAGTGGTAGATATCAAACTGCTATTGATAATAATAAAATATATCAATCGAGTGATTTTGGTATTACTTGGGCTATTGTATCAGCAGCACCTACTGCCAAATGGAATTTCATCAGTATGTCGAATAACGGTAAAAATAGAGTAGCTTGTATCGATACCAGTTATCAATATTTATCTCTGGACTACGGTAGTAATTGGTCGGTTGTACCAAACTCTTTCGGTAACTGGAAGAAGGCTGTAATGATAGATACAAGTGATAATAATATCGCAATCTTTTCACACGATGGTGTAAATATTTATAAAAACTATTATTATTGTGTAGATACCTTACAAAAAACAACCATCAATTCCGATTTAACAATCACCACTCCATATCATTATTTAAATAATATTGGAAAAATGGTAAATGCAATCAAAACCAATTATTTTGTCAATGATAGTGGTGTAAAAATGGGTATCTCAGATGATGGTAAATATATTGTTTTACCGGTAGCAAATAAACAATCATTAATTTCACAAGATTATGGTTATACTTGGAATTATTTGAATGGTTTGACAGCACAAACCGATTATAAATATGCAGTAGTATCGGGTAACGGTAAATATATGTTTATTCGAAAGGGCTCCACTACTTACTGGTCTATCAATTATGGTTTAACTTGGTCATTATTTACTGGTGTAGCGAATACAACTGATAACTTAGGTGGTATAGCTTTATCGAGTACGGGTCAATATATGGTATTTGCTGGTTTGGATTCCACCAATAATAGTAATGTATATGTATCGACAAATTATGGTTCGACTTGGACTTTATCAACTGCATTCCCTACATCGAATAATAATTTCAGTGCAGCCATTTCAGAGTCTGGTCAATATATGTCGGTATTATCCACCAATAGTTACTTATTAGTATCCAGCGATTTCGGTAGTACTTGGACTAGTAAATATGCTAACTCATCGATAAATTTTACCCAAATTAGTATGTCGTCCAACGGTCAATATCAAACATTGATAAATGCTACCAATATTTTTGTATCTAGTAACTACGGCGCCAATTTCAATTGTACATATAGTTCTTCAATAACACCTAATTTCACATCGATTTCTATGATTGGTACAGGTGAATATCAATATGCAGTCAATAGTAATGATAACAAACTATATATTTCGAATGATTATGGTAATAGTTGGAATCAAATATATACCAATTCAGTTCAACCAAGTAAAACCACTATTTCAAGAGATGGTACAACGATGGTTTATAGTGCAAGTGGCGATATTTATATGTCTAGAGTCGCCGATAATACCGGTTCAATTAGTTCCACAGCGATTTCTATATCACGAAAAGGTATTGTATCGGCATTGGATTTATCCGTAAATGGTACGATTTCTACAAATAGTATGATTGTAAATGAGATTTATGAAAATGGTAATCTATTGGCATCCAAATACGCAACCATAAATTCACCTGCATTTACTGGAACTGTCACTGGTATTACCAAAGCAATGATCGATTTATCGAATGTAGATAATACATCTGATATGAATAAACCTATATCCACTGCAACACAAAATGCTTTGAATTTGAAATCGAATATTGCATCACCCGCATTCACTGGTACAACTAGTATGCAATATGCATCCATAGCAAATAGTTTATTTATTACCAATGATGTGTCTATGAATGGAAACCTATTAATAATGGGTGATATGTCATTGAATGGTAATTTATATGCGAATTATGCAGCTAATACAATTCCAATCGATGCAATTAAAGGTGGTATTCCTTCAGCTACTGGTATTTTCTCCTATGATATTTCTGCCAATTTACGTTTATATGTAAATGGAGATGTTTCGCTGAATAGTAAATTATCGGTTAAAAACGACGGTAATTTCCAGAATAGATTATTCGTAACATCTGATGTATCATTAAATAAAAACTTTTATGTATTTGGTAACTCTATCTTAAACAAAGATGTTTATATTAATGGTAATACCTATTCGACCAAAAATATCAACATTGCCGGTGATGTATCTATGGGTGGAAATATATTTATCGCTGGAAGTATATATGAAAACAATCACGCATTATCTGATACATATGCTGTGGTTAATACACCATCTTTTATCGGAACAGCTACCTTTGAAAAAGTTGCAATCAGTGAATTATTTACAGTGGTTGGTGATTCGAGTATTGATGGTAATTTGACTACTACCAAAGATATTACGATTACAGGAAACTTAACTGCGGTACATATTTATGAAGGCGCCACATTATTAAGTAATAAATACGCTCCTATAGAATCTCCTACTTTTACTGGTATCGTAAATGGTATAACAAAAACAATGGTTGGATTAAGTAATGTAAATAATACTTCGGATGCAGATAAACCTGTGTCGACTGCTCAACAAACCGCATTAGATTTAAAAGCAAATCTAGCATCACCATCTTTTACCGGTGTTCCGTTAGCACCTACTGCAGATATTGGAACAAACACATCACAAATTGCAACTACTGCCTATGTTCGTGGAGAAATATATAATCTAATAGGTACTGCACCAAGTACATTAGATACATTACAGGAATTAGCAAACGCCATTAATTCAGATGCTTCTTTTGCGACAACAATTGCCAGTGAAATCGGATTAAAAGCACCAATTGCAAATCCTATATTTACTGGAACATTAACGACACCAACTTTAAATATAAATGATTCATTAATCGTAGGTGGAGATGTATCTATGAATAGTCATTTGAGTGTAGCATTGGATTCATCATTTAACGGAAATTTATATGTAGCTGGAAAATTAGCGATTAATAGTTCTTTCGCAGTAAATGATAGATTATTTGTGGGTGGCGATTTATCAGTAAATGGAAATATTAGTGGTCATTTCAAAGATTATTCGATTCCTTCTACTGCCATCCAAAATATCCGTAATCAATATGGTGAGTTCCAAATACAAACACAACGAGCGGATATTGTAGAATTTGATGATGAAGGCTTTGAACTATCACGCTCATCTGGTCATAGTGGTTATGTAGAAACACTATATGCATATGACTCAGACCTTTCATTAAATGGTAATTTATATATTAATGGTGGTGGAACTTCGGTATTTGCAAATGATGTAGCATTAGATTCTAGATTAATAGTAAATAATGATGCTACCTTAGAAGGTAATTTATATGTTGCACAAAACGCTATTTTAACCCAAGATGTATCAATGAATCGTAATTTAGATTTGAGTGGAGCTTTAATTGCACATAATAACGTAAATGTATATGGTATTATTAATCAATATACCTTATCATTAGAAGACGGATATAAAGTAAATTATGAAAATGACCAAGTTACAATAGCATCATTACAATCACAAGTTGCTACCTTACAAAACCAAATCACATCCATATTACAAATACTTTCAAATAATAATTTACAATAGTGACATTTAGAGTAACTAGATGAATGTTGAATTATAAAATATTTTATAAAATATAATATTTTATTCATAAGTCGAAATTTGTAATTAAAAAATTATGTTATATATTTATATCATAATAATATAATATAATAAATGAGTAATTGGTTAGATGCATCTAGTACATCAAATCGCTATAAACAAATGTATATTAAAGGATTTTTAGATATAAGTGGCGGTAATTTGATATTACGAAATAATAATTTTTATTTAAAAAACGGTGACGCTAGTTTGAATGGTAGATTAATTCTTTCAGGTGATGCCAGTTTAAATAATCGATTATTAGTAGGTAAGGATGTTATTATTAGTGGAAATCTATATACTAATTTTCCGGATAATAGTATTCCACCTAGTGCAATCACCGGTGGTATTCCAACTTCTACTGGTATATTTATTGACGATGTTTCCATTAATTCTCGATTATTTATAGGCAAAGATGCATCTTTGAATTCGAACTTATATGTATCGGGTAATGCTATACTTGGTAATTTAACTGTAACTGGTAATTCTACTTTTCCAGCAATTTATTCGAACTCCTTTTATGAGAATGGTATCTTGATTTCATCTAAATATGCTACTATTGCTTCACCTACTTTTACTGGAACCGTTTCCGGTATTACCAGCGCAATGGTAGGATTAGGTAATGTAAACAATACTTCTGATTTAGATAAACCGATTTCTACTGCTGTACAAAACGCTTTGAATAACTATATCTCTAGTATTTCACCTACTTTCACTGGAATACCTACTGCTCCTACCGCAAGTGCCGGTACAAATACTACTCAATTAGCAACCACCTCGTATGTAGTAACAGGTGTAAGTGGTTTAATCGGTAGTGCTCCTACTAATTTACGCACATTTCAAGCCATTGCAAGTGCAATAAATAATGACCCATCGTTTGGCCTAAAAGTTGCTTCTTTAACAGCACCTTATTTCGTGAATAATATTACAACACCCAAATTATATGTTATTGGTGATTCATCTTTAAATAATCGTTTATTTGTGTCAAATGACGCTAGTATGAATAGTAACTTATATGTTGGCAGAAATATATTTGAAGGTGGTGTGTCGTTATCAAATAAATACGCAAAAATAGCTTCTCCAACTTTTACTGGTGTTATAACTACGCCAAATATTATTGTTTCCGATAAGATAACAACACAAAACGCTTCTATCAATTCATTATATGTAGCTACCGATTCATCTTTCAATGGTAATGTATTAATCGCCGGCAATTTAACCGCTAATTATCCAGTAAATAGTATTCCAGGTAATGCAATTATCGATAATGCTAGTAAAACATATGTGGATTCATCATTAAATACATTGAGAACCTATACCGATTCTGAATTAAACACAAAATCCACTACCACTTATGTGGATTCTTCTTTGAATACGTTGAGAACCGATACCGATTCTGCTTTAAATACAAAATCTTCCATTACTTACGTCGATTCTTCATTGAATACTTTGAGAACCTATACTGATTCTATCTTGAGTTCTGTATCCACTACCACTTATCTTGATTCTTCTTTGAATACATTGAGAACGTATACTGATTCTGCTTTAAATACCAAATCTTCCATTACCTATGTTGATTCATCATTGAATGCTTTGAGAACTTATACTGATTCTGCTTTAAGTTCAAAAGCAGATTCGCTATCTTTGAATAATTATGCCGCATTGAGTGGTGCTAATTTTACAGGAGCGGTATCAAGCACTGATATAACATCCGACCGCATATTTGTTAACAATGATACATCATTAAATGGTAATGTATATATCGCAAAAGATTTAACCGTAAATGGAAATCTTGCTGTGAAAACATATTCAACCAATTATACCATATATTCCGTGAGTTATGAATTTATTGTTGCGGAAGATATGTCTTTGAATGGACGTTTATTTATGAGTGGAGACTTAAGTATGAATCAAAATTTATATGTTGGTAATGATGCATCATTCAATGGAAAATTATTCGTATCCGGTAACTCGACGCTGAATAATGTAAATATAGTAGGTGATATAAATGCTGTTACACAAGCTACAAATGATTCATCTACCAAAGCCGCTACCACTGCTTTTGTTAAAAACCAAGGTTATGCTCCATTGAGTGGTGCCATTTTTACAGGAGATGTCGCTGTAAACTCTGGTAATTTGACTGCAAATACACAAGCCACCAATGATTCGTCAACCAAGGTCGCAACAACACAATTTGTTTATAATAATATACAATCATTACTAGCAAATGCTAATTTCCCAGGAGATGTATCCGTCGGTAATCGATTAAACGTTATCAATGATGTATCTATCAATGGAAATTTATTGATTGGACAAGCAATATATGAAAACGGCTCCTCATTAATCAATAAATATGCCACGTTGAATTCACCTCATTTTGTTGGAGATGTAAATATATCGAATCATTTATTGGTAGCTTCAGATACTTCTTTAAATGGTAACCTATATATTGCCAATAAAACATTATTAAATGATGATGTCTCTATGAATAAAAATTTAGACTTAAGTGGTTCCATTATTGCTCATAATAATATTAATGTGTATGGTATTATCAACCAATATACCACTTCTCTTGACCAAGGATATATCGTAAATTATTCAAATGTTACTGCAAGTGGTGATCTGAATGTAAATGGTATCACTCTAGGTAAAAGCACCAATGGTCAAAATACCATTGTCGGAATAAATTCGGCTACTGCTTTAACTAGTGGTATCAATAATACTATACTTGGTTATGCTTCTGGATCGTGAATTACATCCGGGTCAAATAATATACTCATTGGTAGTAGTGTAAATTCATCTAGTTCGACGGTTTCAAATGAAATCACATTAGGTAATAGTTCAATTACCACATTACGTTGTCAA
>JACCDO012167291.1_pt1 | contig 12624 bp, 7 predicted proteins | sample 7446101 | NCBI WGS metagenome assembly JACCDO01 (sample SAMN15323440, study PRJNA562643) | freshwater metagenome | isolation source: river surface water | place: USA:Blue River Watershed | collected 2017-08-16
CCCGAATTCAAAAACTTGACCAGGGTGGAATTACTAATAGTACACTTGCCAAAGACAAATCTTCTCAAATTTTTAATTTAAATATAATATTTTTAATTACAAACCAAAAACCGGTCCTAAAATTTAGTTGTTAAGATTTTGAAAATGGTGTAGTTGAACCTAAATGTTATTCAAATTCGCGACACGCAACTGCAAGCTTGATAGGTTTCAGCTGCAAGAGAGCATTCTCCCTCGCAATTGCACTTACTTTTGGCCATGACTTTTTTCCCAAAAACTACTCCTAGGGTGTGGAAGATAAAGTCCACACCCATATACGTTTCATTGGAGAAAGACCAAAAGAGGAAATGAAGCAAAAACATAAACAATACTAACGAAGTACAAAATTAATATAAAATTGATTTACTGGAGCTTTATGAGGTATAATACTATGTATCGAGCCATGAATAAATACAAACAAATATGGTACTGATGCTTTAGTCATCACTTCATAATTGAAGTTTAAGGTTTAAGTAATAATTTATATAATTTATCTACACGTCTGCAATATTTTCCACACCCTAAGTCCCTAAGTCAAAGAGAGACCGAAAAAGAATTATATTTAAATTAAAAATTTGAGAAGATTTGTCTTTGGCAAGTGTACTATTAGTAATTCCACCCTGGTCAAGTTTTTGAATTCGGGAGAAAAATCTTTATGGCTGAGGAATACGTGTATGATATATGTGCTTAAATTGACAAGTGACCATGGAATATGAAATTTATGATACAAATTTATCATTAAATGATACAATTATGGTCACTCCATTAGATCATTTATTGTTACATCAAGCAGAAATACTTGATGACTTTAATCGTTATAAGTTTCTTCGACCGATGAAAAGAAAAATGGCTATAATTTTAAATCGATTACACAACAGAAATAATAAAAGTGCCGAAAAAAATGAACTTGATAAAAAAACTTTAAGCAAAGCAAATAGTGATAATTTAATTGGTGAAATCTTGGCACAATCTCTTATTACTACAGACAATGTTATATTGCAGAATAAATGTGCTTCATTCAAAGGTAAAAAGTAAAAACATTTAATTTTCATCAAAATTTATTTATATGTCTTATAATTTTACTAGTTGGAGACATTGTAGATGTAGCGCCACGAATGTGGCCTGGTTCAAATAAGGCAGGTGGTACTGCACGTATTGTATGTGTAAACACAAATGAAGATGGCATGTTTTTGTACAATGTCCGATATACTGTTGTAGGTGGTAGTGAAAAAAATGTCGAAGAAAAATATATTCGTCAAAATTTGCACATTACGCATTGTATCAGTAAAGGTTTGGAAGAAAGAAGAAGCGTTATGCTTGGTAGATGTAAAGTAGAGCACTGTCCTTGCTTTATAAAGGATTGTACTCATATACAACCTGGTGATCCTGGGTACGAAGAGCAACAAAATAATAATAATCTATTTAGTCATGTGAAAATACGATCTGGTACCGGGGGGCATGTTATTTCTCTTGTTCGGGATAGATTAAAGACTAAACAAAGGCTATGTATAAATATTGAATCGGATAAAAAGTTTAATATAGGTGATCGTGTCAATAGCAAAGATGTTTTAAGTCATAATATTGATAGTGTAAAGAAAACGAAAAAAAGTAACCCAAGGAAACATGCTGCCAGAGGACTGGCAAGAGATAAAGTTGATATATCTAAAACCAATAAAGAAATGCTATTGGAAACTAAATTTTGGGTAGAAGATAGTTTGCAAAGTATACCTGTTCCATCTAAAAAAAGCGCTATTAATGATGCATCTCCATTGGAGTCATCAATATTGGTGTCAAATGAAAAAAATGTCCCAAATAAAATCTGTGTCACTACTATTTACCAAGAAATAATTAATTTACATGCGATGGAAATGGACACAAGCTCTGATGAAACATTTATGGTTGATGATAATAATCCAAGACAATCTATGATAAAACAAATATTTAGCAAATATTTAGTGAATTTATCATTCGAGCAGTTGTTACAATTGGTCGAAATGTGCACGAATCAGCTTAAATCGGGTAAATTAAGCATTAAAAATATTTCAATCCGTTTCCACAAAAAATAATTATTAATTATGTTATAGGCATTGAACGGTGTATTCACTTAAAACAAAAAGCAGTGCGATTAAGGGATAAAATAACCGATTCGAACCATTCTTCATTTCCAGAGAATAGCGCTCATATAATGACATGCGCGATTCGAATTTTGGCTGTAACTGATGAATTTTATCTTTTAAATATGCAATTAGAGAGAACTGTATTTGATATTTTTCATCTTATGCATCGGCATGCACATAATACTTTTAAATCTTCGTTAAGGTTAGTATTTTATATATCTTTAGATTGTAACTCATTCTTACGTCTATACTTTTACACTTTATTAGTAATGACAAAAAGTATAAAAAAGAGTGGAGCATAAATTATCGATATTATAGTAATGTTGTCGAAGAATGGAAAGATGAGAGATGTAGTGCGAATGATTCTATCAAAGCTTTACATTCACGCTTTGAATATGAATTTAATATGACAGCTGAAGATGCTCTCGAAGATAAAGAGGATGACAATATTATTCAAAACGCTATGAATGTAAAATTTAATGATCCAAACATATCAAATTTTCCAAGAGGAAAGAAAGTTGGCACGATTATCAGGAATAAGATTAAAAAAAGCGTGAAACATAATGTAAACCTTAAATTTGTGTCAGATTTTAATACTTGTAATAATAGCAGCAAAAATGTCGTAAATGTAACTCTCAGTCCGAGTGAAAAGGCGTTGGTACATAAAAGAACTGTTCCTGAAAATAGACGTGTACGTAAAACCTTGTCTCAATTAATACGTCTTTACGAAAGGAACGATGTTACTACAAGTAACAATTACATAGGCGAAACTCATTTTGTTTCCAATCGTCGGAAGCGAAACGATGAGTCGTGGATTGACAGCGAATCGCATGATATAACTTATAACAACAATTATATTGAAAACATAGCTCTTGATTATTCAATAAATAATCGAAATGATATTGATGAAATTGTAGGAAAATTGGATGGTTTCAATGATGATGAATCTGATATTTTAAGTTTGTGCTTTTCGTCTGACGAGGAAAATTTGTCACAAAGTACAAATGATACAGGGAATACCGTGCAATCTATTTCGTCCTTAAAAAGTGAGGCAATAGTAACTAAATTTTTGGAGTTAATACCGAGATATAATGCTTTGTATACAAATTATTTTATTGATAGCAACATTATATCGCCGAATATGTTAACACTTGACAAGTATGATTACTTATGTGAGTACTCTAACGATAAAATTTTAGAAGTATTGAATGAAATTAATTTCTCAAATGAAAAGTCAGTGGGATATGTGGTTATCGAAGATATCTATAACATTATTTTGCAATGGTCAGTATGTATACTTTCTATGGTAAATTTTGTGTTAACTTGTACTTTTAATTTATAGGCACGAAATAACTCATGTCAATAATTATCAATTATCGCGCATACACGATTATGACAAAATACTAGCTATTTTGTATTGCAATAACCATAGCATATTTGACCATTCGTTGCTCAGAGGTACTCAATTGGAGGTATTAAATTCGTATTTACAAATTCAAGAGTATTTTGAATCGACTGTGCTTTTTGCCTCATTTAATATCAATGAAACTACTCGTTATTATAGTTTTGGTCCTTTAATTGCTACATGTGTCGATGGAAAAGAAACCACGTGTAGTGTATTATCCTGTGCCTTGGAGTATATTAGATGCAAAATTTTGAAGTTGAAATCACTATTGACTTCTTTTGACTCTGTAACAGAGATGACTGCTTTAATCAGAACAGAGTTTTATCGTGTATTAAATCAGTTTATATTATCAGTTTTGAATAACCAAATGGTAAAAAATATTAACATTAAATGGTCGTTGTTGCTTTAATAATCCTACTCGTGTGCTTTATATAGGTGATTACAATGATGCTCGATTCCATCACTGTAGAATCAAACTCTCAGTTTAATATAGCGACAAGTAAATTTTATTCGTCGGCGTTTCAAAATGTAGTGCTTTTTTTATTATTATGTACCTTACATTACGACTTATGAAGCTTTAATTTAATATAGGTATCCAAAATGTATTTATTTGTCTGGAATTTAGTTGTAAATTCTTTACTGAGTATAGATGCTACGTATACAAATATTGGTGATTCTTTTATGCATAAACCGTGGAAATTTGTGAATAATATAATTATCAGTTACAATGCTACTGGTCACTGCAACAGAATAAACACAAACTACGCCAATTTAAGGCCCAATTCGACTGTTTCGATAGTGGATTTTGAAACTCTTGGGAAAATCTCAATTGATGCGGAAAGTGTGTGGCTAATAATTATTATTCATTCTTTTGCTTTAACTCAAGCTAAAAAGATATTGGAGAGTAACTGGACTGTTATTCGTAGATTTTGTTCTATAGTTGACATTTTTATTGCCAAATCCCAAGACGAAGCATTACACCATTTGAAATCTTATTTCAATCGCTTATGTGTACTAGCCACTATTTGGGATTCACCAGGAGACGGCCTTGAATGTTTACTACAACTAATATCAGAGCACACGTACCATGTATCGACTGCACAACAATTGTGCCCGTTTCACGGTTCTACCCCTTCGAGTTGTTGTTTCCCTACCGTTAATTGCACCGATAAGATGAAAGAACAAAGAAATGACCAGAATTTGGTAGCTATTGTGCGAGCGTTAGTGGACAAATGTTATTCCAATTCTGTTATATCAACTGAACACTTAAACGATACTATGATTACTTTAGTAACAATGCTATTTGAGCAGTGCAACTACGGTGACTTTACTAACAATTCATACTACTGTTCATCATGTCATTGTACTTGGTCATATGCAATATTATTTCGCGAGGGAGTTAGAAAATATTTATCAGCGTGTATTAGTACCACTACAAGTTGTAATTCGTCGAAAGGAACTGATTCATTGATTGGTAAACGTTTAAAGGTAGCGTGTACTCGTCAAGATGGATTATTGAGATTGCTACAAAAAAATTTAAATGACACTAGTTTTTATCAGTGGAGTGTTTTAGGATTACTCATCGCGGAGGTGACAACTATATTTGGCTGCAATATTTTCGATGATCAAAATCAAGATAGTAAATTTCCTCATAAATCGATGGGGAGTTGGATCAGCAAAAATCAGATATTAAACAAATTACTTACCGTCAATACACTACAAGAATCACAATTAACTTGCTTGCTTTGGCTATTATGTGGACTTTCATTTTCACCATTTATAAAAAAGGATATTAATTGCATGCAATCACCATTATTAGACCTCACCCAAGCCGAATTTTATCGTGTTTGTAATGATATTAACGTGCAAATTAGCGAGGAAGCACCGTTTTTTGCGATGAATATTTGTCCAAATAATTTACTATTTAACATGCCATCAAAGGTCACGAATAATTTGATATCGATAATTGTAATAACTTCTTTAACGTTGACCATTTCAAATGTCAGTGATATTGCAGTTGAAAATAATAATGGTTGTAGCCAAGTTACCATTAATGATATGTTGCCATTCAGACTTCTTCTTGGATCATCGATAATATGCAACTTGTCCGTATTTGGTCCAAGCAAAGGGATTCACTCTGCAATATCCTTACTAAGTATTTCAGTTGCTTTTATCAACTTACAGATTGTAGGACGAGTGTTAGCCAATACAGTATCACAACTATTATCAGAAATGGAACATGTAAAAAATGTGTTGATACAGTTAGACAACATAGTGCAGGCATCGATATCACTCATACTACCACTTTTTAGAGCACCAATTAACTCGTTGCTGAATTTAGGTATAGAGTCATCGAATAATTTTTGTTTTGCCATGGACAATTATGAAGATACCACATCATTTATCCCTTATATTCTCGTAAAATCACTATCTCAATTAGTGATATCATTATGTTGGCAAAAATGCTGCAATAATATTGAAACTCGACGTACATTTACATCCACAGATAATAGTAAGTCGCTTTCACCTATAGAGTTAATTAATTTAATTGAACCTATCTTAAGTGGTAGTATGCGCTATCAAGATACTAGTTTAAGTATCATTCCATCATGGTTACACTGTTTATTATGGCAGCCATTATTAGAATTAATTGCAAATCATGTTAAATATATACAAGGTGTACCTTTAGAAAACGAATCAAATAACTATTTATTCATTATCAAATATTTTTATGAAATTATAATAACCAGAACAAATGGATACTTATTTAGTAGATTTATATTCGACACATGGACATGCGTAATGGCAACAACGTTATCACAACCTTTGATAAGTGCTGTTATTTGCTTTCCGAGCTTTCACAACAATTTGAGCATTATTTGCCAATACTTGTCTACGGATTCACACATTTATATGAATTCAAATTTGTTAGATTCACGTATTGTCAAATTGTTTAATACTGTACCTATGATTACAGAATCGTTGTCGACACCGCAAAGTAAACATTTATTGCAATCTGTTTATACATCACTAAGAGACTTACATAAGTCGCCATCTAATAGCAGTTGTACTTTATTAAAGTCGCTTGTGCTAAGTTCAATAACTACTAGTAATAGTGATCTTTATACACCCATTTCATTAGGAAACATATTCATTCGTTGTTCACGGCATGTATTACTATGTGCTTTTAGAGCATATGATCACGATCGCTTTAATTTGTTAAAACATTCGCATTATATCCGATCTTTACTGGCATCACTAGTACAATCTATATCATTTACTAGAAATAGCAATGCCTTTGAAAGAAGAGATATTATAGAATGTATTAACACAGTATTAATCAATGATTTTGCGAATAGCGGGACACTAAATTGCATTCGTACAATTGTGAGCACTCAAAATATTGCTATTAATCAACAGGAAACATCCCTATATATACTATCACTGCCACTGTTTATCCGATGCATCCCCGTATTAGCATTTTCGACAAGACAATTAGAATGGGAAGCTTTGCTACAAATATTTATCGTTGCGTGTAATAAATTTGCTCAACATTATAATGTCACTCTAGATAAGAGCAATATAGAAATATTACAATTCTACCGCAGCAATGTTACCAATACATATGTCCCCATTGAGATTAAGTTGATATTAATTTGGTGCATTGGATTAGTTCTATCTTTCAACGACGATACTCAGAGCTTCATGAATAAACTAGAACTGTTCAAAAATTCTTCAAAATGCAGTACTAACTTTAAACAACTAATGATATCAATACTACCATTATTAAAAGTATTTGTCGAATACAATTTCATATCTCATATATCATCAAGTTATGCGAAAGACAATGATACTGATAATTGTGAGGACGATAGATTAAGACAATTATGTCGATACTTATTATTATACGATAAACCATGGAACGATTGTGAAATACTACTGAATAACTACACGCTAAGTACCCGATCAAAACAAAGATTTGTTAATCGTAATAATGATAGTAGTATTGTTGGTACAATACCAGCGGCAATAATAAACAGTCGCATATTTTTGAATATTCATGTTAACTCCACAAGAATTATATTTAATCATATACACCCCTTAGCGAAAAATTATAGCATTCATGAAGACGAAATGATAACTTTACTTTGCTGCGCTACTATTTCTAGCATTAAAATCATGAGAGTCTTATTAGGTGAATCACCGGCACATGTTGATTCATCAACTAACAACTTTGTTGACATTATAAATGTTAATACTATATTATTAGCAACTACTATAGATTGCATTCATTCAAATATTTATCAAAATGTTGATATAATAGAGTCAACTAATAGTATAATTAAACCAATAATTACATTACTAAGTTTCATGGTGAATACAAGTATTAGTAATATTGTAAATAATGATCATGTTGCTAGTGATGTAATTACAAATTCATATAAAGTAATTTCATCAATTTGTAAAATTTACAATTGCCCCGAATGTGATCAAGTATTATTAGTTACATCTAAAGAACAATATACGAAAAGATGTACTTCATCGGTTTGTTTATTATGCCACGGAGGTACACTTCACATCATATCCCACAATATATATTATTCAGTATACTATATTACTAATTTAATTTTATTAGGAGCCTATATCAAAGAATTGATCACCCAAACAAATAATTTATCGAGAAATCACTCTACTAATATCAGCAGCAAAATATACTATCGACAATTGGAATTAATCCCAATAAAGATGTATATTCTTAAGGACCAAATCAATCACATTTTACTTAGCTTAAGTATTTAATATTTAATATTTAATATTTAATGTATAAATTATGTGTAACTACTGAAAATTGTAACTAGTCATTAGCGATACTGTACCGGTAACATCAATGTCGGTACTACACCCACCCACCGTTATTTTGGCAAAACAGGTACATACATTTGAATCATGAGTTGGCGTTATCGTAAAAAGGATACTAATGCATCACCATCCAAAAGATGGACCACAACATGTCACTCAGCGATGGAGGAAGTTAATGATGCCATAACAAAGAATCCCCCATCCATATCTCAAATGCACAAAGATTTAACAACCAGGAAACTAGCGAATACTAAAACAAGCATTTGCTTCGGTAACGAATCCGTAGTTTATATATCTGATGCTATGGAAAACCAACGTAAAGGTGGTGCTATAGCATCTAAAGAGGATCGTGACGCAACCACTGAAAGAATACGTAAAATGAAGGCTGATTTAACTACTACAAACTTTTGTTTAGGTGACGAAACTCCTGTTTATGCATCTGTTAATAGAGACGCGATGGCTGCTGCTGAAACTTTTAAAGGTTGCGGTCGCGTTCAAATGAATTCCGAATTAAAAGAAGCAGTAAAAAAATCATCACTACATTTTGGCAACGAAACAGTTCACTATGAATCTGTTGCACATGAAGGTATGAAATATAAAGGAAATGAAAATAATTTTGCCAAATTAAAGCAAGAAGTAGCTGATATGACTGCTACACTAAGAAAGCATAATTTTTCGTTCGGTGAAGAAAAAATAAAATATGAAACAGACAACATGAGAGGATATGGATCAGTACCATTAGCTGCTTACCGTGAAAGAATGGAGAATAGCTCAAAAATGCGAGCAATAATTGAAGATACTAGAAGTTGCCATTATTCATTAGGCCAGGATAAAATCAAATATTCAACTAATACCAGAGACGCATTGGAAACAATTAAGGGACATGCACCAGCTGATGTCTCCGCACAGTTAGAAAGAGCTAAAGAAATGAAAGCCGCGCTACAAAAAACATCTATTGTTATAGGCGACGATGCAGACTACATGTAGTTTTTACTAAATACTAAAGTTATCTATGTTAAAGATAATACATACTCAATACATATCGTTCATTTACAAACTATACATTAAATACTACATATCCTTTTTCTGTTCTTGAAGTTCATACTCTTTATAACGCTTATTACTTTTCCTTTGTTTTGTTCCTGTCTCATCACCTTCTACAGGGGCAATACCACCTTCACCGGTTTCGTAGTCCTTATACTTTGGCTCGTCAGACGTTTCCTTATTTTTACTACTTTTAGTTTTGTCTTTAGATTTATCCATATTTTCTGTCAATTCAGAAGTGTTACTTCTATCTTTCTCCTTATCTTTACTTTTGCCTTTAGAACTTTCCTTTTCTTTAATTTCTTTCTCCTTACCATCGGTAGCGGAAACTTTTTCCTTTTTCTCCTTTTCTTTGTCGCCTTTAAGTTTCTTCTTAATCTTTTCACGCTCTTTTTCACGTTTTTGCTTTTCCTTTTCGCGTTTTTCAGCCTTTTTATCACGCTTTTTCTTATCTTTGTCTTTTTTCTTTTCTTGCCCGACAATTTCTTGCTCTTTACTTTCCATGTATAATGAGCGCCAATCAACAGCTCTACCATCAATATCACGTTGCATGGCTTTAAATTTTCTCCGCATTCGCTTCATCGCATAACGTTCCATAGCCGCCTTTTTAACTCTTCTACGATATTCTAAATAACCAAAAAAACATAAGCCCAGAAATGTCATAACAGCAGCAGCTATGATATCACTGGGTATTGGAGACAAATAGTACCATTCATATACATTTCTTCCAAGAACATAACGTTCATCTCTATTTCCAGCTGGATCAACAGCCCGAACATATATTTGATACACACCATTACCAGGACCACCAACCCGCCAATCTAACCATCCTACAATTGTCTTCTTAACTACAGGTGTCCAAGGTCTCAATTCAATGTAATTATATGGATCCCAGACTCTATACTCAAATATACATCCAGGCTCATCAGTCCCAAATTCAAATACATCTGCGTACGTATTACTTGCTGGTTTCGATACAAATTTTGCAGTAGGTAACTGAGCATCTCTATACCATGTATCCCCTTTAAATTTAGTTGGGCCTTGTTTGCCTCCAAATATATAAACTCTTTCCTCATAATATAACGCCGAATGGTACGCACGCGGACCAGGATTTTGCCGACAAAATAGTTCTTGCAATTCTGGCAATGGATCTCTGATTGCTGAAATCTGTGAAACATAACCAAGTCCATTCACATTCGGTCCATAAAATCCTTGAATATTTGGATTGTATGTACAACCGTCCCATAAATCGGTAAGAACTACAGGGTCTGTAATTTCAACGGTTACGTATGTTTCAACATCATGCCATTTAACTGGTTGTACTGGAGGAGGTGGACCACCAAATTCATTTTTTATCATCCAAGGTTGATTTTTATAACCATCATATAAAGTTATAGGAGTTTTTACTGAACATTTATCCACGATTGCGATGGCTAATTGACGTGCATCACATATATCGTAAAAGTCCATTCTATCAGAAAGAGGAATCTGAGGAAAGTCAAAACCTCGTAATTTTAAAATTTGATATTTATTAGCCGTAGCTAAATCTCGAATAGTATAAATTCCTGCGTCATTTAACATTTGAGACTTTTCTAAGGTAATATATGGTCTTATTTCACTGCGCATCCCATTTTTTATTTCGATATCGCCACGGAATCTACTGGGTAACCAAAATCGTCTTAAATAACTAACATCGCTATCAGGTGTAACGTAAAACTTTGCAGGAGTCTCATTATAATAACCAAAAAATTCGCCAACACCTTTCGAATATAATGCTAGATCAGTGTAATCTTTTTTCCATACATCGATTGGTAATAAATTAGTGTTGTCATACAACTCAGGACGCCAAACCCAAACATCATCGAAGTAAAAAGGCAAAGGTTTTTTCTTTTCTTGATCGAATCCAGCACCACCAATGATATAAATTGATCTAACATCACCATTAGCTGGCGAAGCTGGCTCTAAAACTACTGTGTGTCCAGTACGAGGTTCCCAAGGCATTTGTTCAGGATAAAACGCAGGTGATAATGGATTGGTATTTGACTTCCAAGGTAAAACTAAAGATCCAGAGGACGTCAACTTACTTGTCCAAATATCATTATAGTATATTAGATTACCAGTAATACCTGTATTATCTCCACCTCGTCCTCCGAATACCCAAATATACGGTTTTCCAAATACATTATTTCCTAAATATTGAGGTATCACTAACATCTGGTGTCCCCCACGTGGCGGAAATGCTTCGAACGTCAGCTGTGTCCATATTTCACCATCACTTGACCGCCAAATATCCGATAAATATCGTCTGTAGCCTGAGGCATCAACGTTACCACATGCAAAATCTCCACAATTAGAGCGCTGTGAATATAAAGTTGATGAATAACCACCACTTACGTACATATACTTCTCAAACACAACAGCAGCATGCTGTTCTCTAGATGTCCACATAGGACATGCGCAGACACCATTTTGAGTACATTTTTCAGCACCATAACAATCATTATCACTATTGCATTGCTGACTGTCTAAACCAACTTTTCCAGCAGATGGATTACCAAAAACTAATAATTCTGATTGTGGTGCTTTACATCCAGGTGTAACTAAATTCCATGTTATTCCATCCTGTGACCTCCATACATCATTCCTAACAGTTGATGCTTCTCTAACAGCAGTAAATTTTAACGCTTTATTATCAAGAGTATCAGGAACATCTTTGACTCTAGGACCAATAACTCCACCAACACTACGATCTTCTGTAAGTACTTCGAATTCTCGACATCTTCCACCCATTATGTAAATATATCCATTGAAAAATACAGCAGCATGATTTCGTCTAGGTGACCATTGTACTTGCGCTTGATTTCCACTACATAATAATGCTCTTTTATCTTTGTACTTCGGAACATTAAAATAATCTTCGCATATAATCCAATCGTCATAACTGACACCTCTTGGAGGCTGCGCACCACCAGTGCCTAATAGCTTCCACTCTAATTTACTAGTAACAGTTGGTATTTTTTGTTTAAAAATGTCGTACGAATTTTCTAATCTAATATCGCCTTTAACATACCATTCAGTACCATCCATTGTCCAAACATCATTTTTGTAACCATTTGCAAAGTTATAATCCATTTTTCCAGGTTCAATATCCTTTTGTGTAAA
>JACCDO010893857.1_pt1 | contig 12623 bp, 7 predicted proteins | sample 7446101 | NCBI WGS metagenome assembly JACCDO01 (sample SAMN15323440, study PRJNA562643) | freshwater metagenome | isolation source: river surface water | place: USA:Blue River Watershed | collected 2017-08-16
AACAATCGCATGACCAACATGGTAAAAGCTGGTAGCAAAGGTTCCGATACCAACGTGTCGCAGATGATTGCTGCACTGGGTCAGACTGCCATTGAGGGTAAACGTGTACCCAATGGTTTCCAACATCGTACTCTGCCTCATTTCAAGCGATTTGATGATTCTGCACAGGCACGTGGCTTCATTAAATCCTCGTTTATCAAGGGTTTGCATCCAGATGAATTCTTCTTTCACGCCATGTCTGGACGTGAAGGTTTGATTGATACTGCTGTGAAAACGGCAGATACTGGATATATGCAGCGCCAGATTCGTGTGGCTCTGGAAGACCTGATTTCCCAACACGATGGCTCTGTACGTGATGTGAATGGCAACCTGCTACAAATTCGGTATGGCGAGGATGGTATGAATGCCACAAAGTTGGAAGGTCAGACTATTGACCTGGTTTCACTTTCGGAGGATGAGATCCGCGATCGGTTTTCGGCGGATGGTGATAGTCGCGAGGGTGCCTATATTCAGGCGGTTCTGGGCGACCGTACCATGTTGGCAGAGAAGGTGTTTGGCGGAAAATCCAACAAGGTTGTGAAATACCCCGTGCATCTCCAGCGTCTTCTGGGTTCTATCCACAGTGAATTTAAACTCATTCAGAAGGGCGAGGCTACTGTGACAGCAGCCGAAGTCCTGGATGCACAGGAACGCATTCTGGCACAGACTCATGCAACGAATCAACTGTGGGGAGCTCTGGTACGATACCATCTGTCCCCCAAGTCACTGCAGGGACTCGGATTTACCAAGGCTGCACTAACAGCACTGGTTGACCAGGTCATTCTAAAGCACTGGAAGGCTTGGGTAGAACCTGGGCAACCTGTAGGTGTGATTGCGGCACAGAGTATTGGTGAGCCGGCTACTCAGTTGACTCTAAACACCTTTCACTTGGCCGGTGTGGCAGCCAAGTCCAATGTGACGCGAGGTGTACCACGCTTGAAAGAGTTGCTCAAAGCAACCAAGAATCCCAAAGCAGTGGAACTACAAATTCCTCTGCGTGCGGACCTAAAAGGAAAGAAAGAGGAGGCACGTCGTGTATCTCAGGAGCTGGAGTTCACCCTCCTCAAAGACCTGGTGTTGACTGCTCGTATTTATTATGACCCCCGTGATGATGCAACTCTTATCAAGGAAGATGCGGATTGGCTGGCCTACATGGTTGCCTATGAACAGGCAGTTGGTGAGGGACAGAAATCCAAGTCTCCCTGGATTCTGCGCTTTGAACTTGACCGTGAGCGCATGTTTGCCAAGAACATTACCATGGACGATATTGCCTTTATTCTCAAATCCAAATTCGCTGAACTCTCCACAATTTACACGGATTATAACTCTCAGCAACTCGTGTTCCGCATGCGTCTCATGGACGACAAGGAGTCTGCACAGTCTATTGATGACCTGACTACCCTGAAAGCCCTGCAGAATAAGGTGCTGACTGCCACAGCCATTCGTGGTATCCCTGGCCTGCGTTCCGTGAACTACCAGAAGGTGAGTGACCATCTAGAACTCCGCGATGGCAAGTACCAGCCCTACGACCAGTACATCTTGTCCTCTGATGGATCCAACTTCCTGGAAGTTCTGGCACATCCAGATGTTGACCCGACTCGTGTGACTAGCAACAATGTGCACGACATTTATGAATTCCTGGGTATTGAGGCCACAAGGGCAACCCTGTATCGTGAGATGTCCACTGTATTTGAGGAATCCGGTACCAGTGTGAATTATCGTCACGTGCGCATTCTGGTGGACAAGATTTGCGCTAAGGGAAAACTCATGAGCATTGACCGCTATGGTATTAACAAGAACGATATTGGTCCACTGGCCAAGATGTCTTTTGAGCAAACGGAGGATATTGCTCTGAGAGCAGCCATGTTTGGAGAGCGGGATCCTGTGCTCGGTGTGAGCGCCAACATTATGTTGGGAGCACCCATTCGTGCAGGAACTGCCTTTACCGAAATTCTGATGGATGAGGAACTGGCGATTGAACTTGCCAAGACGACACCAGAACAGACTGTGGGTATGACACCTGGACAGGCACCGGCTCCTATTTCCGAACAGGAGGCGGAGGATGCTATTTATACCGAGGATTTGGGCGACTGTGCTCTGCCTGTACTCAAGATGACAGCTGCTCTCCCACCCATTCCCGAGCAACCGGTGGAAGAAGAAATTCCAGATGTTGCAATTACTCTTCTCTCGGAAGAATAGAGAGGACTATGAAAGTTGGATATCAAACATTTCCTTCAGGTAAAAAGTACGCCTTTGTACGTGAAGGAGACAAACGTTTTTTCTTGCGGAATATTGTATTTCTACGGAATCCGCGAAATTCCACACAGATTGTGGTGGTCAGAGAATGGGGTTCCCCTTCTGAAAAAGGAGCCTGGGAACCGCCAAAAGGCCAAATGGAATGGAAGGAATTTAGCGAAGCCGGTGTCAAAGAGGGACAGAGTCTGCGAACAACTACACTTGTGAAATTGATGAGAGAAGGTGCTCTACGCGAAGTTATGGAGGAGGCCAAAATTATGCCAGAGGAAATTGTGGATTTACGATTTTTGCCCGTAAGTTACAAACAGGCGTTTCCAAAGGCGGGTAAAGATGCTTTTTTTCGTTATCAGTTCTGGGAAGGATATGTGGGGGATTTACGACCTGCACAAATGCGTCTTCAGCAACTTGTGAGAAACCCAGATTGGATTGCTATGCTACCTGCGGATGTATTGGAAAAGGATGGCGTTGCCTGGTGGTCACCGGCAAATCCGGCCACTAGACATTGGATACGAGGGGAATTCTCAGGAACTATGGTGGATACCTACACACGCTTTCTGAGTTAAAGACAGGTTTTAACTTAATTTTGCATACTACAATAAAATGTCTGCATTGATTCTCACACATCTGGGTGAATCAGTGCCTCAGTATTGCAAAGATTGCGTCCATCAATTCCGACTTTGGAATCCTACGACTCCTGTCTATCTGATTCTGGAACGCCTGCATGCAGGCGCCGAATTTTGGAAACATCTGGAAACTATGTATGGAGTCCAACTTATTTTTACGGATGTGTTGGAACCTACAAACCATCATAAGGAATTTCAGAAAACATATGATGGGGATACGGCGTTCAGAAAAGGCTACTGGAAACATGTGAGAGAGCGGTTCTTTTTCGTGGAAGAATTGATGATTCAAAAAAATCTCACACATGTCATTTCCATGGAATATGATGTTCTGGTGTATGCCGATTTCACGGAACTTTTAGCGAAATTTATTGCCAGTCATCAGACTTTGCGATTCGTCAAAGACAACAAAGACAAAGGGCATCCCGCGTTTTTGTATATTCCGAATGCCGGCGAACTGCAGAAATTCGCGGAATTACTCACAGGATTGAATGGGCTTCCCTATGAAGATATGCAGGCTTTAGCAATGTACTCGCATCTGTTTGAAGCCCATATGTTGCCGGTGATTACGGAGGCACGTCGAAAAACGATTCCTGTTCGTACATCCTTTGTGGGACATTCGGAGGTAGAACCGGCATATTTATCGGAGGATTCCGAACATTTTGGTGTTCTGTTTGATTCTCTAGTTGTGGGTCAATGGATTGGCGGAATTGACCCGCGAAATTCTAGGGGACAGGAATCGGTTGGATATCTGAATGAATCGGCGCTGTATTCTATGCGAGAGATGCCGTTTGAATGGGTTTGTGGGGGGACAAACAAACTATGGCAACCTATTTTGGATGAACGGCCTCTTGTGATGATTCATATGCATTCTAAGGCACTGCATAGTTTCCTTTCGGATAGGGAAACTGTACCGAAGGCGGACTATGCTATTCAGGAAGTGTATGCGTCTTTGCTACCGAATGAGGGCTAGTGGAAACCCAATAACAGGCCCCTTCAATAGATTTGGCATGGAGGGGAATTTCAGAAGGACGAGGATTTGTCCAGAAGGGTCTTTCGCATAGTGCAGAAAATTTTGGATCTTTTATCCAGCGATTGCCGCGAATACCAAATATCATTTGGGTTACACCTCCTGTATGTATTGCAATGATTCCCCGTTTTTTTAGAGCCACAACAATGGGTAAAGAAAGTGCACCACAGCCCACAATTGCTACACGAGCCTTTGACTCAATAACTTGATTGACTATATGGTCAACCGCTTTGTTCCAACCTCCTGAACGAACTGTCATGGGCCAGGCTGCTTCAGAAGTAGAATCAAACACAGGGGAACATCCTGTTTTAATGGGAATAATTTCAGGCAGAGGCTCTTGCCAAATTGGAATTTCAAACAGCAGATTCAAATATTCTGATTGTGCTGTTAGTGATTCGGTAAAGGGTGAAACTACGGCAACCTTAGTTCCCGCAGGAATTGCAAGAGTCCATTCGTGTCCAGATCGCCAAGGTTCAAACCATTCAAGTCCTGTTTGAATATGAGCTTGTGGGGCATAGGCTTTAAAAATTTCCGCTTCGCGTTCTTTACTCCACCAGGATGCCAGACAGTCCATTTCAGGAAGAACATGTTTGGACATGTAGGTCGCCCAGTCTTGTAGAGTCTTATTATTGTCAGGCCATAGACCTGCATTTCGTGTCATTTGTAAACGGGTAACCCAATCAAAAATAAACTTAGTATGATAAATATACAGAGTGTCCAATTCACAGGTTCCTAGTTTGCCAACCGCAAGTCCCTTTCCCTCATGCAATGCTGTTTGAATCGCAGTTGCTAACCAGTCCATTTTGACTTTGTTAGTGTATTGAAGTTTAAACCAGATTTAGTAAAAAATTGAACGTAAGTCTACCTTAGAATTCAGCGTGTGGGTTATTTTATTTGGTTTCAGAATGAGTTCAGTTTCGTTTGTGAAGATTCGCGAGAACAGGATTGTTCAGGAGGGAACACCAATTCTGAACGATGATGTTGGAAAGATTCGTGTGCTAAGTATCTTAGGAAAAGCGCGCATGGGAAAGTCCACATTTCTGAACGCGATTGTAAGTTTTCTGACAGGAAAGTCGGTGACCCCTTTTCAAACTCAGGATGATGATGAGCATTGTACACGAGGTGTAGATGCATATTTTCTTCCTGAGGCATCCCTGCTTCTTCTAGATTTCCAAGGCCTGGCTCTGGAAGACAGCAGTCATGACCCTGCACTCCTTTTGTTCGCCTACAGAATCAGCCATCTGCTCATTTTCAATGAACGAATGATGCTGCAGAATGAGGCATTGAAATTAATGGAACCCATCTGTGCATTTATGCAATACATAGATGAGGATACACCAAAAACGGCACTATATTTCAGGATTTCAGATGGAGATATTGTGAGTAACCCCACAAAAAATTTGGAGAAAGTTATGGCTACCTATAATGACCAGTATCAGTCCATTCGTGACAGTATTCGGACGCTCTTTAAACAAGAAATTGGAATTGTCAAAACGGATACGCTGGATCGTGCTACAAAAGCCCAAATTCAGCGAGGTGAGTATTCGGAACTTTTGAAAAAAGAGACCTTTGGATTTCCTGAAACAATTCATACAATTTTGGCAACCTTGCCGAATGAGGGATATGTAGGGAGTCAATGGATCGCACAGATTCCCCACATCATTCAGGGAATTAATGAGAACAAAAAGATTACCATTGAGAAGTTGGATGTCGTTGGACAGACAACGAAGATTGAGATTCTGGAATGGATGCAGAATCTGGAACCGGCATTGTTTGAGGCTATGCCTATGGATGGACTGCAGGCCACATTTGAGGCTGTTGTAGAACCACGAAAAGCGATGAAGAAAGTAACTCTTGCGGCATTTACTCGGAAATTCAAGTCGGTTGCGGATGCTTTGAAAACGCCGTACTACAAACAATTGTCTGAACGATTTCAGTTGCTGATTTCGGCGGCGGAAAAGGAAAGTGCAGAAAAGGCAGAGAAAATTCTGAAGTCCGTTGTTCTTTCGGCAAAAATGGATCAGAAGTTTGTCAGTCTGAATTCAGGAGGAGGAACCTTTGGAACGATTCCTGAGACATTCTGGAAAGGAACGTATTTCGTGAATTATGAGAAGTTGCGTTCTGCTAGCACATCTGTGTATGCACCGGTTCGGCAAATGTATGAGGATTGGATTACAACTCAGGAAAATCTTGTACAGGCTAAACTTCAGTCAATTATTCTGGCTGAGAAAACGGAGTTGGAGATGATTCAGGTGTATGTTGGGCAACAATTGTCAACCTTTGAAAGCAAGACATCCGAGAAAATCCAGTCTTCTCTGATTCCTGCTGATTTGCTGAAAACGAACTCTGAAATTCTGGAACAATTTGGTCAAGAATTTAGGCAGGATGTGTTAGCCTTTGCTGCTACAACAATTCACTGTAGGCGTTTGGATGTGGAACAAAAGAATGGGGAACTTACATTTCAGATCTCTGAACTGCCTGCTCTGACACAGGAAGCGATAGTGAAATACGGAGGCATTCGTGAACATTTGGACTCATTTTGGAATTCACTAAATGAATTCCTTTCTCCTTCTGGAACTCTGGGAGAACTTCTTGTTCAGATGAAGGAAGGAATTCTTAAGGGAAAACATATTCCTTTACAGAAGTACCAACAACTTGTAAAAGTTAATTCTGATATAAAATTTGTGGAAGATTATGTTGTTAATTTTAGAACTACGCCGTATATGACTGAAACAACTTTTAATATAACATATAAACCATTCTATGAATTGTGTATTTCTCGAATGATTGAAAAAGGATATATTCGTGAAAAGAGCGTTTCTATTCAAACAAAATTTTATGACTCATATGATAGTTATTCTGAGAGTCGTACACATAATAACGGTCGTACAACAGTAAATAGAACAATAATTAAAAATAATTCAAGATATGTAAATGAATTAGTCATTAACGAACCAGAACCGTATTTGGGTTTGATTAAAGAACAATTTACATCGATTGCCAAAAAAGAATATATGCGTTTATATGCTAGAGGCGAAGACTGTCCTGAACTGATAATTTAGAAATTATTTCGTAATCTTCAGTTGGGAACTTGTGAGGAAATCCGTATTTTTTACGGCGGTTTCGCGAATATCCAACTCCTTTAGATTGGGAAGATCCTTAAGAGCCGAAATATCCGACAGATTCTTACATCCGACTAGAACAAGAGTTTGCAAGTGTTTGAGGTTTGTTATCCAGTTCAGATGAGTAATTGTGGGAGTTCCAGGCATTTCGGTGTTTTCCATATTTGTTGGTGTATGCGGAGTTTGAGGAGGATAACATACTTTTCTGGACCCACTAATTGTCAAACCTGTAAGATTTGGTAGGTATTGGAATATAGAACAATCTGTATCACTCAAAGGCATTCCAGCAATTGTTAAATAGGATAAATTTTTAATGTATTTTAGATTTTTAATTGGATTAAGATATGGAATAGGAGTTAATCTACCACCAATCGCCATTTGACCTCCTCTTTTTTCTTGAACAATTCCAATAGCAAAGGTATTTGGGTCTGGTTGCCAATTTGCGTAATTTGTATTAAATGGATTAGATGATACATTTAAATTTTGGTTAAACGGACATTTCATATGTGGGTATGCAGAGGAATAATAGTAATTGTCTAGAGTAGCGGTTCCAGAACGTACAAGTTTCAGATAAGTAAGCGATGTAGGAACTGCGTAATCGCATCCAGGAAGAACAATAAAATCGCCTGACCTTTCTTCAAGTTCTTTGATTCTGGAGATCAGACTTTCCAGAGATTTTTCCAGAGTGGAGCAAAACTTGGTTTCCAAACTTTCCGTTTTTGGAACCAATTGTTTCACAGTGGTTTCCAGCGTCTCCACTTTACCAGCGGTCTCTTTCAGTTTCTTATTCAGTTCATGGACATCAGCGGAACCTGTAGGTCGCCTTGATGCCGGCAAAGTTAGCATCAATTCAATCGGTTTCACCAGAAGTGGTGGGTAGTAGTTCAAAACAAATGTAACTTCAGCAGGTGTTTGATTGCGTAGAGTAATGGATACACCTGGATGCTTTTTCTCAGGCCAGAAGACAGAACTCAGAAGTCGTGAAACAAATTCCAGACCACCTAGTTGATTGACTTCAGGAAAATCACGGTCAAAGAAAGTCTGTTCATACATACGACCATTCTTTGTGTGTTCCAACTGAAGAATTGTGTCAGTTGGATTCAGAACCAGGCGACCAGAATACTCTGAAAATACGAACTCCATCTTGAAAAATACACGACTAACCTGAGACTGACAATAAATGCTTCAATTTTATTCATCAGGAATAGTAGAAATGCTGAAATCAAGAAAGTTTGCAAAAAGGCATCATAAAACTCGTAAACAGCAACAAAGACAACGAAAACAGAATGGTGGTGCCCGATTCTTACACTATTCCCCCAAACCGATTTCTAAACTTCGCGATTTATCTCCCAAAGAGGTTGGGAAATTAATTATGAAACCGAATGGTCTCTGGTTGTCCGAGGAAGATTCCTGGAAAGAATGGTGCAATGAATCCTGTATGTTTAATCTTTCCAAGGCTATCAAATATGAAGCGACCATTGACCTTAGTAAATTGTACGTTGTGGATTCCATTGAATCGCTAAATGCCCTGCAACAAGAATATTTTGACGCTGACAATTTTGGAATCAACTGGGCTGAGGTATCTAAAAAATATGCAGGGATTCAATTTAAAAATTATTATGCTGTGAAGAGTGAATATATGAAAAAGATTACTCCCGAATCCATATGGTTTATGGGCGTGGATATAGATAGTGTTTGTATTTGGAGGCCATCTGAGGCGGTTTTAACCTTTACGGAAGTATAGACTAGGGCTGTCCAATTCATTATGGATTGGATAACCCTAGTTCTAGAATAGACTGGACTATTTAATAATTAGTTGGGTCTATTTTGAGGGTGGTATTTCCCTGTAAGAAGTAGAAGGATGTCCCGACATAGTTTTAGGAAGCGACGAATTCATGGTGGTGTTAATACACCTAAAAATGAAAGAGAAATAGCATCCAGAAATGTTATAAATAGTGAAAGTGATAATGAACACGAAATTGATGAGATTGAAGAAAGCAAACTTCAAAAAGAGTTGCTTGAAAAACAATACAAAGAATGTGCAAACTCTTGTAAAGAAATTAAGAAACAATTAGATGTATTAAATAATAAAGAGAGATACAGTTTTGAATTAGATAGTAATAAGAAATTAATTAACCTATTGGAAGATATAATTCTGTCACCTATTTCAGAATGGAAGAAACAAATTATGGAATTAATTGAAATACCTCACAGTTCTAAAGGGAACCGTTTAAGAGGCCCTGACTATTTTGAGGCTTTTTTTCAAATAGCGTTCTATTTAGGATTATTTTCAGACATAGCCAATACTAAACGCATATTTAAAAATAAAGATGGAAAGATTGAACCTAATTTCTTACATGAAAAATCCATAAAAAATTCTGGAGGTGGAGAACATGGTATATCTGATATTACATTTTCAATTGATGACGGTGAAATTCAAAAGAAATCTGAATCATATACATGTGGAGAAGTTCCAAAACCTTTTATAAGTGAAGGTCAATATGTAAGAATAAGCGATAAGGATAAAGGAACAATTAGTAAAATTGAATCTATAAACGGGGTTAAGAAAATACATGTGATACTTGATAATGGTAAAAGTATTGAAGTGTCTGAAGACAAAATTATGAGTGTAAATACAACATATTTTATTAGTGTTAAACGATATTCTTCTGAAAAGTCAATTAAGTATTATGATATAGGGGATTTGTTTACATTTATATCACAGAATAATCCTACACTTAAAAATAATTTTAATTTATGTGTTTGTACTAAAAGTAAAACTGAATTTTTGAGACATATGAATTCTAGTAAATCGGAATATCTAAATCTAAGTTTAAACAAATCATATGGATTTTATGAAGATTTACTTCCAGCGTTAGAATCTTATAGGTCATCCGTATTTAGTAATATTGGCGGTAATTTAATAACCAAAGAACAAGTTAAGAAATGGATTGCATTAAACTATCCTGAAGCAAAAGAAAATAAATTACCATTGTCACTCTAATTTCACCAGGAACTGGTAGTAAATGCGTGTATAAAACGTATTAATGAACAAAATAAGGAGGGTATTACTAGTACTGGATATGTATGTGTAGGTGTATTGCCAAGAGGTGGAAAATCATTTATTGCTGGAGGAATACTCAATAAATTGTTGGAAGCCAAAGAAAAAAAGGATTCCTTTTGGGTATTATTTATGACATCGGCTGTAAATGAAACACGGAGTCAGTTTGAATCAGATTTAATTAATAAGTTTTCTGACTTTGAGAACTTTGAATTTATTGACTTAGTAAAACATAAAGACAATTCTAAATTTGATTCTAAAAAACCTTATAAATTTGTATTTGTTAGTCGCGAATTATTGACAAGTAAAGATAAGAAAGATGAAAAAGGAGAAGCAATATCCTTTGGGGAAAAAGAAATTAGGGATATATTCAAACGTCTTGGATATGAAAAGAAAACAATTCCTCTTGATGCAATATTTTTTGATGAAGCTCATAAAGGTGGTGTTACGGAACGAACAAAACAAATTATTCAAGATGTTACTCAATCAAAATCAAATATTCCTTTTGTTTTAATGACAGCAACTTATAAAAAACTTGTTAGTGAAAAAGGATTTATTAAACGTGATAAGGATATGTTCATATGGGATTTGGATGATATTGAAATAATGAAAAAATTGCCCGTTCTGGGACTGGATGCATTTATTGAGGGAGAAATATTGGAAAGTAATAAAAAACGACCATATGGAATATTTAATCGTTATGATCCTTCTGTTATTAAAGGAATTCTTACAAGAAAATTATTATGTGGGGAAACTCTGGATAGTATTTCTAAACCTTACAATCATTTTCCTATCCCTTACTTTCTTTCAGCAACTTTTGCTCCAGATACTGTTAAACGTTTAATAGGACTTCAAGAAGAAAATATATCAAACGATGGATTCAAAATATATGATCATTTTGATATTGATTTAACATCAGAAGAGAATGTAAAATTATTAAATGATAATTCAAAATATATGGAATGGTATAAGACACTAAGAAATGATAAAAAAGCGATTGCTCTACGTTCCTATTTAACACCAAATGATTTAGGGGAAGATGATACAAAGATTGAAATTAATGAAGAGAAAAAGATATTAAATCGTATGTTTGCAATTAGTCGAAAAACAATGGGTGCTCAGGCAAGACCTAGATATGGGTCACCATTTTCCATGATTATGTTTTTACCTATTGGTGGTAAAGGAACTGATATTGGAGCATCATGTAGAGCATGGGGTTCATTATTACTTAGAAATTCATATTGGAGTGAAAATTTCATTATTGTTGGATTAAGTGAGTTTAAACCCATTAAAGTTAAAAAAGTTAAAAAAGTAGAACCAAAAAAGCAAACTCATGAGAATGAAGGTAATGATGAAAGCAAAGATCATCATGGCGAAGAACATGATGACGATGATGATGATGAAACTGAGAACCAGGGTGGTGGATATCAATTACTCTATTTTAACGGAGGTGGAAAACATCATAAATGCACACAACCAAACGGGGAAACTAAAAAAATAGATTCCTATTGTAGCCAAGAAAACCTGGATGGTAGCGATTTGAAAATAAAACTTACAAAACTAGAAAAGAAGGCATTAGAACTAGGAAAGGGGTTGGTTATTTTAACCGGTCAAAGAGCAACAATGGGAATCAGTTTACCTTGTGTGGATCTTGTATGTTTAATGAATGATGATAAAGAAGCTGACCAGATTATTCAAAAAATGTATAGAGCATTAACAGATTCTCCTGGAAAAAAATATGGTTTTATATTTGATTTGAATCCTCGTCGTATTTTTAGGGCTAAGTTTGAATATGCAAATGAGAAAAATATTACAGCAAAAGGAGATAAACGTCAAACAGTTCAAGATATGATTGAAAATGAATATAATCATTGTTTGTGGGATATGGATGCTTGGGTAACACAAAAAAGAGAAGAATCATTCAATGACTATATGAATAAAATACGCGATACTTTGTTTGGAAATATTAAGGAGAAACTATATCAATCTTATGAAAAAGATATTATTGGCTTGGATTTGACTACATCGGATATAAAAGGTCTTTCCTCTAATGATGAAATAATTAAAATATTAAAAGGTGGTAAACTTTTAGAAAAAGGTAACAGAAGTGAAACATATCAAAAGCCTGATAATAATGCACCACCTGCACCAGGTGCTGGTAATGATGAAAACGAAAATGAAAATACGAATAGTAATTCAATAATTGCATTAAAAGCAGTGAAGAACTTGTTTCCAGAAAACAATAATAATTCAAAAAATTCTGAATCCAATAATAGCATAGATAAAGAACCAAATGAATCGGAAATTAAGTCTTTGCGTAAAATTTTTGCAAGTATGAATAAACAATTTGTGAATATATTAATGATGCAAATGGTTTCTAATAAAACAAATGGTATTGAAATGTTACAAGACTTTTTGAGTAAATTTGATAAGGATAAACATGAATTTACAAGTACAATGCTTAGTCAAAAATCATGTAGTATGGATAATATATA
>JACCDO010912745.1_pt1 | contig 12623 bp, 4 predicted proteins | sample 7446101 | NCBI WGS metagenome assembly JACCDO01 (sample SAMN15323440, study PRJNA562643) | freshwater metagenome | isolation source: river surface water | place: USA:Blue River Watershed | collected 2017-08-16
CCTTCTCGAACAAGCTGTTGGATAAGCTCGTCGTCATTTTCAAAATAGGTAGCTTCATACCCAGTTTGCCCCCACGCATCGTCTATTTCCTCTTGTGTATAAAGGCTTCTTAACGACGGGCTGCCTGTAACTTGGTCAAATTTCTGCCAGCCGTTCTTGCGTTGGTTGTTCTTTGCGTTTTCGTTGGCGTTCTTTTGCATGCCGTCAAGGAACGCTTGCTTCAGGGGTTTACCTGCGCGCAACTCTTCGATGATGCGGCCAGCGTCGGCAGCACTTACAACGGCAATGTCGTGACGGTTGTTTGGTTCGATAGCCGCCAACTTTAACTTGCCTGACTTGTCAGACAGCACCGCGTACTTGGACGCGGCTTTAGCCACCAGCGCTTGTTCTACATAGGTGAACTCGCCGCTGTCGCCGAGGTTTTTAACCAAAGCCTTCAGGTCTTTTTTGCGGTTAGCCGTAATTGCCGAAGCCTCGCGTTTGCGAAGTTCGGGGTCTTCCTGAGCTTTCAACATGGCAAAGTCGGCGGCGTCTGCTTCAACATAGTGCAGCGCGTTGTCCATATCAAATGGCTTGCCGTCAGATGTACGAACAGAATAGTCAAGACGATCGGCAGGGGCCACATAGTCCAGCGGGTTGGCGTACATATCGTCAAGGTATTCTTGACCAATACGGTTTGCATCCTCAGCTGTGCGGTCTTTCTGCTTGATGTGTGTTGTGCCAAATGCCTCGGCAAACTGCTTCATCGAGTTACTACCGGTATGGAGCGCGGCAATATCTTTCTGTGACAGTTGTCGATTCACGGCACTTTCAGCAAGTTTTGTGCGTTGGCTAGATGGAATCATCAAAGCGTCTACAGATTGCAGCGCAGCGCCCAACATTGTTTCTGGGTTATTAATGCCCAGCATGCGCATGATGATCGACTTGAAGCCCTTCCATGCGTCAGACAAACGCCACTTCTTCTGGCGCAATTGTTCTTGTAAGTTGCGGTTAGAAAAGACTTCTGCCACAAACTCAGACAAGCTGCCCTTGGCAGACGCGCTGGTGATGCGTGGATCGTTCTGAATAGCTTTGTGCAGCGCCTTCAACTCGCGCACAGCCACACGCTGAATTTCTGTCAGCTGGCTTGGGTCTCTTTCGTATTGAACCAGCACGCGCTCGGTAGCGGCGTGGGTGCCTTCGTGCAACAAAACTTCTTGCGACAAACCTGTCTTGCGGTCAAGCGTTATCAGCTTGCTGGTGGCCATACCAAGTGCGGAACGGCCTTCGTTGTCTTTTAAGTTGTCCACCAGCTTGATGTTGGTGTTGTCGAGCATAGCCGCCAGACGCTGGGCCACGATCTTGTTGAGCTTGCTTGTGTCTTTGTCATCAGCAAACGAATCCAACGCACCGGTCAGATCGTTCTTCTTCAACATAGACACTTGCGCAGGAGAAAGGTCAGGGCTCACGGTCTCAACGCCACGGGCCATCCGGTTTTCTTCGTCCGCTTCTGAAAAACGTTTTGCTTCTCGGGCAATCCGTTTGCCTTGTAGATCACGAAACGCTTTGCGGGTGGCAAGTTCTTCCGCCGCAATTTTGTTTTGTTCGTTTCGCGCAGTGTTGACAGCCTTTTCTGCTTTCTTAATGTCAGCAGTAAGCGTTCTGGGAACAGCCTTACCTTTTGATTCAAGGAAATCTTTGCGGCGATTCAACTCGGCCAACTCAGCACGCCTAGCAATAAGCGCGTTTGTAACTTCCTGAGATGCACCAACGATGTCCCTGCGCTTGCCTTCCTGAGTAACGCGGCCTGTGCGGGTGTTCTTTGCCACAAGTCCAACAACCCGGTTTGGTAATGTGGTGGCCAGCTCCAGCTCTTTGTTTTTCTCACGGGTTTGAGCAAGCTGTTCTTTCTCAAACGCAATGTCAGCGTCAGTTCTTTCGCCCAAAGTCTTGCGCTCAACCGGCGCTTTTTCTGGCAACGCAGCTAACTCTGCTTCAGTTTCGTCGATTTGTTCCTGCAATTGCGCTTTGCGTTTTTCGCTCTTGGTGCGCAGCATCTGGTCTTCCAACGAACCGATCTTGCTACGCAAACCATTTTCTTCTTCGCGCAAGCCCAGCGTGTCACGCTCAATGCGTTCGCCTTCCAAACCAAGGCCTTCACGGCCTGCTTGTGCAGCTTTCTTAAACACTTCGTCAGGCGTTGGTGCCAGTTCGTCCGGTTTAGTTTCTGCTTTGATTGATTTCTCAAGTTCTTCGCGGTAGGCTTTCTGGGCTTCGCGCAAACGTTTGGTTGCGGCTTCAACATCTGCCACAGCTTTCTTGGCTTGACGATCCAAAGAACGGCGCAACACAACATCGTTTTGATACGATGTCATCAAGTCATCAAGCTTTTTACGCGCAGCGGGGAGCATGTTGTTAGCGTTGATTACCGCGTTATTCAACATTTTGATTTCTGCATCGAGAGACGCTGGGTTCTGCGCGGCCTTGATGATGTCGTTGAAGTGCTCAACTATGTCTGGCGCACCAGCGGTTTTTCTAGCTTCTGTAGCCAGCTGTACCAAGTCTGCACGGTCTTGGGCGTTTAGTCCTTTTAAGCTGCGTTGAATACCGCGCAAAGCTTCTAGACGCTTTGGTACGCCTTGCAACAAAGTTTCAAACTCAACAATCTGGCGAACGGCAGGGGCATACCACTTTGGCTCTTTGAGCTGTTCTGCCGCAGATGCGGTTAATGTTTCTGCTTTTGCCTTGGCTTTTTCCAACGCCTCGGTTGCGGATCTCAGTTCTTTCTGGATGCTGGGCACATATTTTTTAATCTGTTCCAGCGCTGCCTTGTTGTCTTCTTTGGCTTGAGCCAGCGCTTCGCGCATGCCCTGCACGTTTTTGGAGTCCAGCATCTTTTGGAAGTTTGCTGGGGTAGCGCGTAAAGTTTGCACTGAGGCTTCTGGGAACAATTCGCGCTGAGGCTGCGCGCTTGTGCGTTGCAGGTCTTCTGAAGTAGCACCGGGACGGGTCTCACTGCGCTTGCCTTGCTCTTGCAAAGTCAGCATGTCGCCTAGTTCGCGAACTGCGTTGGGGTTGGGCAAATTGCCTTCAACAATGCGTTGAGCCTGCTCACGCGCAAGCGCATGGAACTCAGGGTCAGTCGAGGCAGGCAGCGCATCACGCAACTGCTCAAGCAAACTGATTGTGGCTGGCTCCATCTCAACGGTCGTGCCGCCGACTTCGGCTTTCTTAAACAGGTTGGCTAGCTCATCCAGTGAGCCTACGCTCTTGGCGGCTTGTTTAACTTCGGTAGGAGACACGCGGTTTTGGCGAGTCAACGCCATAGTCACCATGTTGATGGCGTCTTGCTTGGTGTCCCCTGCGCGGCGTGGTGTGCCTTTCAACGTCAACTCAGCAGGCGCGCCGATGCGTGGGCCTGTCTCCGCAGGGATGAACATTTCTTGGCCGCCCACCGTGGTGTAGCGTGTGCCTTTTGGCGTAGGTTCTGCGCGAGCTTCTTCCTCTTGCGCTTTGCGTTGCGCTGCTTTGAAGATGTTCTGGTATACCGCTTCGCGGGTAATGTTCTGCAACGCCTTGACGCTGATGACGGGATCCTCAAACTGACCCCAGTTGTTTGTCAGCGTGTTCAAGCCTTCGAGTGCACGGGCGCGTGCCTCGGCAATCTCCCAATCCGCCATAGGAGGCAGACCAAACGCTTTGCGACGGGCTTCGATTTCTGCGGCGTGTTGCGCCACATATTTTTCTTTTTCCTCTCGCAACATTTTCTCTTTGGTCGCCGGCAACATGATCTTGGGCGACGCCAACAGGCGTGCCATACCCAGCAGTGTGCTGCGTTGTTCGGCTGCAAACTTATCGCCTTGGACTTCGTTGGCTTGGAACTCTGGCAGTTTGCTACGGCTGATAAATTCTGCGGCTGTCTTGCCGCCTTCGGTCCCGAGGCCGCCTTCTGTTGGGATTTGACGCTCGCGCGCCGCATCAATCTGGCGTTTCAAATCTTGTTGTAAGTCGCGGTTGCGCGTCATCCTAGCAACGGCAAGCTGCGCTTGTAGATCGCGAACATCTTGTTTGCGTGTGCCCAAACCTAGGTACACATCACCGGGGGCAATGCTTCTATCTGAACGGGGTAGGGTGTCTACCAACTGGTCTACTTGCGCTTCCAGTTTGCGTTGGGTTTCAACATCGCGGTTGGCTGTCAAATATGTGGCGGGGCGTTGACCGATGCGCTCCAGACCCTCACGCTCTGCCTTGACAACTTCTTGTGCTTGGACCGCAGGTTGCTGACGGGCAGCACCAATCAAGTCCTCTGGCTCACGCTGGAACAACTCAGCCGCACGGCCACGCGCAGTAGACACACGGGCGGCTTCATCAGCGGCTTTCTTCTTGTCGTACTTAGCCAACTGCAACTTCAACCCGCCAAGAATTATTGCGCTGTCTTTTTGTGACACGCCGGGAATTGGGGTTTGGTTCTGAACTACCTCACGGGCTTGTTCAGGGTTTTGCATCAGGTAGCTTGCCAACAGTTCGTTGTTGACGATTGGCTCACGGTCCTTGGCCAACTTAATTTGCTGTGCAGCGTAGTCTGCGCCGGGCACCACCGGTGGTGCAGGCGGTGTGGGTTCTGTTTGGTAGCCAAGCTCGGCAAGCTGCGCGTTGAGGTCCTCTTGGCTGGTGGGCTTGACCTTCTTGGCCTTAATGCCTTGCATCTGCTCAAGTGCGTACTCTTCGGGAGTCATCGCCTTGATGCGCTCATACTCGGCGGCTTGTTGCTCACGCAACGCGGCTTGTTCTTCGTACTGTTTCAAGAACGCGGCTTGTTCTTCGGCCAAACGCTTGGCTTGCGCCGCCTGCTTCTTGGCTTCTGCTTTAGAAAGAGGCGTCTTTCCGATGTCTTCTGGTGCTTCTTCGCCACGCAAAGTTGGCTCTGCAATAGCTTGTTCCAGCGTTGCCGCTTCCGCTGTCGGTGCTACTTGCTGTGCGACTTGTTCTGCGGTTTGTGCTGCACCTTGTTGTGGTTGCTGTTTGGGGGCAGCTTTGGCACGACGACCGATCGCCATGTCCAGAATACCCTGCACCAGCGCACCAGTAGCGCCGCCGTACGCGGCGGACTCACCAACTTGCTCGATGATTGCTTGGTCTGGTTTGTAGACGCCCTTGGCAATCAAGTTTTGTGCGATCTGCGATGCGGCTTCTTGTGCGGCTTCTTCGCCACCGGCGATCAACGCACGCTTGACGGACGCCATGATGCCTTGCTGGATCGGAGCAGACAGGCGGCCCAGAATCTGCATAGGAGCAAACGCTTCCAACGCACCGGGGATTGTGCCTAGGGCTGTAGCAGATGAGCGTTGTTCAGGGGTAGCGCCTTCTTGTTCAGCGCGAATACGCGCTTCACCGGCACCAGCGCCAACACCCAGACCCACCATACCAACGCGGCCTGCGGCACCCAGCGGACCAAGCGCAAGGAACGGTCCAATAGAACCAACCGACTCGCCAAACTTACGGCCAATAGTTTCTTCGTAGCCGGGCGCAGCTGCAAACGGACGCTTGAGTGTTTCAGCGCCTTCGTTCAGGATTTTGCGTGCAGCATCTTCTTGCTCTTGGGGTAAGAGCGCAGCCAAACCTGTCAGTGCAGTTTGACCCATACCAATAGCGCCGGGGATGACGCCTTTGGCAAATTCTTTTACTTGCCCACCAAGGGTGGGTTCAGCAGGTTTGGCGGGTTCAGGTTTGGGGGCTAGCTCTCGCATCACCGCCATGTACGCTTGTTCGTCGGTTAACTCCTGTGGGGACTCAATGTTGAAAACACCTTGTCCCGGAATCTGAACTTTGTACTGCGGCATACCGCCCTCTCAACTAATATTTAACCTTTGGTCACCTTCACTCCGGGAGGCAACCCGCCAATAGGTCCAAGATTTTGCTCGTACATCTTCACATAGTTTTGGAATGCGGCACCGAGCTTGTCTGGATCCCCCATGAGCCCCAACGCTGTGGGGCTGCTCATGAAGGCAGTATACAGCTTTTCGCGTGTCATGGGTTCGCGTTCCAGCTCTTTCATCTGCTGGTACATCTTGCGGTTTTCTGGGTCCTTGAGCGCTTCCAAACGTTGCAAGAATGGATCCTTGCCGTAGTGCTTGGCCAACGCTTCGCGGTACAGGCGTTCGGACTCTTCCTTCTTGGCTTCTTGGCCAAACTTAAGCGCGCCCAAACCGGCAGTGCTGACATTGGTAAACGCGTTTGGTGACTGACCGCCCATGAGTCCGAGGAAGAACTGCAAGGCCATCTCGTCTTTGTACTTGTTGCCACCAGCAGCTTCCAAAGTTTTGCCGGGTTTTTCAACCAAGTCCTTGATGCCTTCTGGTTTATCAGGCGTTACAGTGACTTCTTCTGAAGTTTCAGGAGCAGTTGTAGCTGGCGTACCTTCGGTGCCAGCCATGTCAAGAGCACGGTCCATAGCAAGCGCGCGGCCTGTGTTGGCAACTTTTGCAGAAGTCAAGGCAGCTTCTCTAGGTCCGGCAGCGATCGCTTTTTCTAGGTTGGCCGCTGTTTGTGCAGACTTAGATGCAGCTTCAACGGACTGTTCAGCGCCTTTGGCGGCGGCCACATCGGCTTCAAGTGCGCGTGCGCGACGAGAGGCTTCAGCTGCTGCGCGTGTTGCCTGTGCTGCTTCATCAAGCGCGGCGATACCGCCAGTTACGGGAGGCGTCAAGCGGGGAGTGGTAGCAATGCCTTTGAGCTGCTCTGCCTTTTGAATCATTTCAGCAGTAGGTGCCAACGCTTTTGATGCTGCTCCTGCTTGCGCAGCGCGGTTCACTGTGGAAATGGGCGAACTCCAACCGCCCAAAGCGTTGAGTGTGTTGCTTACATTTCGTTGCACTTCCTCTGGCACGCCCATAGTGTCCGCTAACTTACCAAAGTAAGAGCGCGTATCTTTTGGCTCTGGGCTAGCGCCTGAAACAGCAGTTGCACTGCGCAAAGGAATGCCACGTGCATCCAAAACAGTTTTGCCGTCTGGCGACAGCTGTTCGCCTTCGGCCAATTTGGGTTTAGCGAGCGTAGTTTGAGCAGCTTCGGCAGAAGGAATGACCGCTTCAACGGTCTTTTGCAAGTAGTTTTTAGGCTCGTCTTTGAGCGCGGCAGGATTCAACTTACCGCTGTTGTCTTTCAAATGCTTGTCAAGGTATGTTTCGCCTTGGTTGTACGCCACTGCCATCAGGCGAGGATCGCCTTTGTACTTCCTCTGCAAGTCAGCCATGTACGCCATCGAAGCGTCAATGTTTTTGTAGGGGTCCTTGCGGATTTCAGGGTCGAACGGATCTTGCAAACCCAAGTGGCCAACCTTTCGCATGTAGTGGCTGGCGGTGTTTTTGACCAACTGCCCGATACCAGTAGCGCCGGTGGGGGACACGGCGTCTGGGTCGTAGCCCATTGGGGATTTTTTTGTCTTTGACTCGTGGCTAAAGATGCGGTCAACCCAAACAGGATCGAGGCCCATTTCTTCGGCTTTCTTCAAAGCGTAAGCGCGGTATTGTGCGGGTCCTTCTTTGTCTTCAACAGCGCCCTTGTTCTGGAAGCGAGGAACTTCGCCGCCTTCGTCAAACGCAACAATACCGCCGCCTGCCATCTTTTGCAGGTTCTGTGCGGGTAAAGCGCCGATGCCGACTTCTTCTGGCAACGGCTGTGGCATTTGTTGAGGCATCGCTTGGGGCGCAATACCGCCAATTTCTTGGTCAACCACCTTGGGCATCTCTTGGCCAGCCAACTTTGCCTGCACTCCCGAGCGCAGCTGTTTACGGCGGTTGGACTCGGACAAAGCCAACGACACGGTATAGGGGTCGTTCTTGTGCATCTCTGCAAATTTTTGCAGCTGGGGGTCCGGCATCTTGGCCAGCTGAGATGTAATTTGGTTGACGTTAATCATTTTCTTCCTTACGCCATGTTATAGATTGCCAACTCAGCCAGACCTGCTGGGCGTTTTGTTTCTTTGAAATCTTCAGGCAGACCGCCTGATGCGCCGCCAAACAGTTTGTTGCCCATGTAGGCAGTACCGATAGCGCCTGCGGCCTGTGTCAAAAAGTTTGGATTTGAGTACATCTGGGTTGATGTTTGCGACAAAGGCAAACCGCGCAGCATGTCTGACATGAAGCCAATCTGCTGGTACGGGTACTGCTTCTGGTTCAAGAAGTCTTGATATTGCTGGTTCAGGATGTTTTGTTGCTGCTGTTGTTGTGTGCCGCCCAGCTGACCCTGAATACCGATTGCTTGTGCTTGCTGGCCAAACTGAGTAGCGCCCAAATTACCCAAGGCACCGGCACCTTGCAGTCCGGTTTGAAGACCTTGTAGCCCCAGACCAGCGCCAAACTGACGGGATTGTTCGCCTAGTTGCTCGGCGGCTTGTCCATACTGAGCACCCAAGCTAGCGGCTTGCAGTCCTTGTCCAGCGCCAAACTGACGAGATTGTTCGCCTAGTTGCTGCGCGGTGAGTCCAGCGCCTTGGTTTGCCTGTTGTGCTTGGAGCTGGCGTGCTTGCTCGGCGTTGAATTGTTGTTGCGCTTGTTGGTAAGCGGCGTTTAAGCCCGACGCTTGGATGTCGCCCAGCTGTGTGGCCAAGTTACGCTCGCGTTCAGCGCGCATGATAGCGTCGCGTGAGCCACCAAAAGCCCCCGCGCCAACAGCTTGTGCTTGTTGACCTTGCCCAGAAATAGCCGCTGCGCGACGGGCTTCGCGCTGCTGCGCTTCCACCACATTCTGGATGTAAGGGTTCATGTACGCTTCAGCAGAACCCGGCTGCGTAAAGCTTTGAGTTGTAATTTGGTTTGGTGAGAACTGCCCAGCTTGGTACGCACCGGGGGCTTGGAACTGATTCTCAAACTGCCCTGTTTGGTAGCTGGTGTTCAGCGCGCCAAGTCCTGCGCGTTCAGCCAAGTCAGTAGCGGTTTGAAGCTGCCCTGCGGGGCCTAGTTTTCCTGCGGCAGCAAACGCATCATTTTGCAGTTTCTGAAAGGCAGCAGTGCGCTCGCCGGGGTAGGCTTTGTACGGCTGCATGCCGATGACATTGCCCTTTTCGTCTGTTTGAAACGCGGTGCCTTGTGCGATGCCCAGCAATCTTTCGACATACGGTTTAGCGTAGTCGGGGATGGTTGTTTGCGATATATTCGTTTGTGTCGGTTCAGCCATTGCGGCTCCTTATGCTGGCATTACTCGGTGTGGGTTTACTTCGGGCGCTTGTTTCTTTTTACCGGTGCGCTGTTGACGGATGCGGTCCATCATTTTGTAAAGTTGTTTGGCTCCAGCCTCAGTTGAGCCGTTGCCCAGATGCGACACCACATCGGCAGGGACCACGAACTCACCATCGGCAAGGCGTGCGGGTTGCTTGCCGCCAATCACTGCGGGGATGTTGTCGGACATGCCGTCACCGGGGCCCTTCAACAAGCGTGGGTTGCCGCCAGAGGCGTAACCGCCGAGGCTAGGAAGACCACCTTCCGCGTAGGCCATGCCGCCTTCGGCCAACATTTGACCGTCCATGCGGTTTACGCCAGTATCAGCAGTGCCTTGCACCACGTTTTGACTCACAGGAGTTTGCCAAGGAGTAGCGTATGCGTGTCCAGTGATGTCCGCTTGTGGGTAGCCTGTGTTAGCACCGACAGCGTTTGCGTTTGACATTGCTTCAACAGGGCCCCCGACAGCCATCTTCTTGTATTCAGAGCCCGGCGCTTCAAAAGGTTCGTTCGCAGTAAGCGTGTTTTCAAACCAGTTGCGTTCGCGTGTGCTCTGCCCTTGCTGGTAGCTGGGCTGCACCATGTCGGTAGGTGTTATTACTTCGCGGTTGAACTGGTATGGGCGAATTAAGCCGGATGACTGTGGCGCTGGAGTAGCCGTTTGAACCATGTTGCCTGCCAGAATAGGGGCGGCTGCGGCACCCAAAATACCTGCACCTTTCAAAGCACTACCTTCACCCAAAGTTTTCAAAGCAGCTGTTGGGTTTTGTGTGGCGTAGCTGGCACCAGCGCCAAGTTTGTCAACCAAACCAGCTTTTTCTACGGCAAACGCTGCATTGTCCGCAGCCATTGCTTGGCTGCCACCGCCCAAAAGAGTCTCAGCTTTTGCTGCATCCCCAATAGCTGAACTACCCATTCCTGAAAGCCCTGCGCTAATTGAAGCGCCGCCGTAAGCACCTAAGCCAGCCGACAAACCTTTGCTCAGGTTACCAGAAGCCAGCGCAGAAATACCGCCAACGGCAAGCCCTGCTTGCATAGCGGTTAGACCATAGCCTGCCGGGCCTAAAGCTAAACCAGCAAGAATGGGTGCGGCAGGGCCCAAGGCTTCGCCAATCGCGCCTTTACCTTGAACAATACGTACGGGGTTGAGTGATCCTAGACCTAAGCCCATAAAAGCCTCTCAGATTGGGGGTAGTTGAACTGTATCATGTCAAGATGGATGACACAAATGAAAGTGTGGCCACGACCGACGGAATGGCGGGCATGGGAAAGGGTGAAGTCTGTGCGGCAACGGCATCCATTTTGACGCTGGTGTTGCTTACAGCGGACCACATTTCTACGGTGTCCCCTGCGCGCAACTCGACAAAGAAGTTGGCGGCCGCAATAACAGCGCCATCTACAGAACCATGTCTAGCGATGACTGAAAACTGGCTTGCAGTACCGGGAACATCCACATTATTCACACGCAACCAAATCCATGCGTCGTGCTCTTGGGAATCACTATTCTTCCATTGAACGCTGAACTGGTAGTTGTAAATGCCGTCTTGGGCCACTTCAATACCGTCGGTGCCGTCATTTGTAGCGCCGTTGATGTAATCGTTCTGGTCAAACGTAATCTGTGTGACGGTGTTTGCCGCAAAGGTTCTGTCTGTGATGCGCTGAACTGCCGCGTACACATTGTTGATGTACTTACCGCCTTCTGGCGCAAGCACCGCTGCCAGCCCGTTACTGAGCTGGTTGAAGTACAGACGAAGCACGTTGGTGAGGTCGTCGCCGTTTCGTTGGCTGTACTCCACCGGTGCCGCGGGTAGGCGCGGCGGGGCCACCGTTTGCAGTTGATTGCGTGCAGTGGTTGCCATCAACGTCTTCCGTCTGGGCGAACATCAATACGAGGCACGCCTAACTGCCATGCAACACCTAGGTCGTTTGAGCTTACCTTGAACGCCATTTGACGGCCACGGATGCGCACGTAGGCGTACTCGGTGAATTGCTGCACCTGCCATGTGCGTTGCCCCGCGTAGTTGTTGCCGCTCACCACAGAAGGGCTGTCCGATGTGCCGTAGTTTGCACCGGGGTTCTGGCGTGGGCGCACAGTGAAGTCCAACGAAGGAGCCGCTGCGTTTGAGCCATCAAAGGTCACGTCAGGGATGATGCGCCACACAATACCGAAGTTGTGTCCGTCACCAATGTCAAAGTCAGACGACTGCACATATGCCACGATGGGGGTCAGCGTCCCCGGAACAGTAGCACCGTCGTCGTTGCCTGTTTCGTGATACACCAAGTTTCCGTTGTATGGGCTTGTTGCGCCTGCATAGCTGATTGCCATGGGTACTGTTCTCAAAGGGCTGTCTAGCCACGCGGTGCGTTGCATCTTGCCGTAGTACCAAGTGCGCTCAAGATGGTTGAAGATCACATAGCGATCCACCTTGGTGTTTGGGTTGGTTGGCGTGCCCGTGCCGTCAGGTCCAGAAATGGAGCAGTAGAACCACCAAATCTCGTTGTAGCCTTCATTGGTGCTGGAGAAAAACTGGTAGGACTGTTGCATGTTAATGTCATCAAACACATACTGGCGCAGCGTACATGGCAACGTTTCCACGCGACCAGAGTACATATAGAACTTGTCGGTGCCCATCCAGTAGGTCACGTTGTTTGCCACAGACACCACGTTCGGCCCAGCTATGGACAAGTTGTCACCCATGATCTGGAAGCCCCACACATATGGGGGGCCAAGGTACTGCATGGAGTACAGCGCCGCATCAGTCCACACCAAGATTTCCTGACGGGTCTGCTGTGCGGCCACGATTTCAGAACCACGGCTCAGTCGGTAGTCACCTGCTTGGTTGGTAGCATCAGGCTCCCATGTGTAGAACTGTTCTTGCTGCGACCAGCGAACAAGCAGCGGGTCTTGTGTTGCAGGGAACAGTGTGCCGGATGGGTCGTTGGTACCAAAACAAATCACAAAGCGTGAAGCATCCGACACCAAAACCAAGTTGGCGATAGAAGGCGTTGTGCGGTCTGGGTACACAGTACCGGTAGATGTCACAACTGGGTATGCTGTTGGCGTAGCAAGCGGGTTAGCCTGCACAAGTTGTCCGCGATCAAAAATGTTTGGGTCGGAGTTAACCGCCCAGTAATACAGAGGGCCGCCTCGTGCATTGAAGATCAAGTCTTGGCCGTAGTTTGATTGGCTCCACAAACGCAGCTGAATGCTGATGTCGTCGGAACCCGTAGCCGCCTGACCCCAACCGGTCCAAGAGGAAGCGACTTGAGTGACGGTAGCGCCAGAAGTGTGTGCAGTGGCTCTTGTGCCGTTTGCACCGCGCACGCAGCCAGTCAACGTGTTGACACCTTTGCCAGCATATGTGATGTATTCAGTATCAATTACAACCGCGCCAGACGCCGCAAAACTTGCGTTTGAAGTAAGTGTGA
>JACCDO011088792.1_pt1 | contig 12622 bp, 13 predicted proteins | sample 7446101 | NCBI WGS metagenome assembly JACCDO01 (sample SAMN15323440, study PRJNA562643) | freshwater metagenome | isolation source: river surface water | place: USA:Blue River Watershed | collected 2017-08-16
CTTCAGCTGCATCTTCTACCTATCTTACAATTACAAATGCTGCATCAACATATCTTAGTATTACAAATGCTGCTTCAACATATCTGACTCAAGCAAATGCTGCACTGACATATGCACCAATTACCCCAGTGGGAACAATAGTTCCATATGCAGGTTTGGAGGCTTATTTACCATCAAAATGGCTATTCTGTCGAGGACAAGCAGTATCTAGATCAACATACGCTGCATTATGGGATGCACTTAGCACTACCTATGGTAGTGGTGATGGTTTAACAACTTTTAATTTACCAGATTGTAGAGGTCGTACTATCATAGCACCTGATGCGATGGGTGGAACTGGTGCAGGTCGTGTAACAGCAAATAATGCATTAGGTAATACCGCAGGTACTGAATCACATACATTAACTCTTGCTCAAATACCATCACATAGTCATCTTGGTATACCTGAATTCTACGGAATTAATTATTCTACAGGAGGTACTAATCTTACATCACGTATTAGTCCGTCACCATATACTAATGTAACTAATAATTCAACAAGTGCTTCAGGAGGAGGTGGTTCCCATCCTAATATGCAACCGTACATTGTAGTTAATTACATCATTTATACTAATGTTGTTTAATCTGTAATTGTTAGTTTTAGTTTTATTTTTCATTCATATTCTTTCATTCTTTTAGAGCTCATATATCTAAAAAAAAATAATTATAAATAATAAATAGTAAAAGTAAACATGTCTATACCATTAAGTGTTCAACAAATGCCACCTGTTAATATGGCTTCATTATTCCCCGATTTACCAAAAGACTTTCCACCATACTATCTTTGCCAATTCAGTAAAAGAAATTACGTAGATACAACCCTAGATAACCGTAAAGAAGCCTTTGTTCGTGGAGGAACACAAATAACTAGAGGTGAAAATCTAGGATACGAAATTTCACCAAGTCATACTTGGAGATTCCCCCAAGCACCTGCCGATACATTCAACGAATTCACTTCGGAAGAAGTCACACAACCAGATTTTGTCAATATGAGTGGTCGTGGTGATGTTTTTTACGGTTATGCTAGAAATATCGATGTCGAATCTGAATTAAAACAAATTAACTTTCGCGATGATAAATGCTTTGATAATAATTATAAAGTTGACCCCATGTCACCTAAAACATCACTCTTTCGCCACAAAGATATCATTGTCAAAGATTATATTAAGGAACAACAAGGAACATACCGTGGAGCTTGCACACGTCCTTTAAATTGTATTGACCTCAAAACACAACCATTACAACCTAGTTCTGTAACTGGTTTTGATACATGCGGAACATTCCCGAATTATTTTGAAGTTGGACCTGGATTTAAACTTGATCTTCAAGTGTGCGAATCAATTCCACCTGAAAAACCTTTTCATAATATGACAAAAAGAAGAATGGTCTATAATCGTCAACCAACAGTTAAAAACCCTGAAAGATATATGTAAATATTAAGCATGTTTTATTTTAGTTTATTTTATTACATTATTTGCATATGCCGGTTCTATATATATAATTCCCTTCACATAATAATAAAACATTATCATAAATATAAAGAAACCCAAAATTCCCGATATATTTGCTATAAAAGTTATAATTAATACAACAAATAAAAAATATAATAATATTTTAGCCATTGGAAAAATAATACCAGTAATTGAATATTTAACTGCACTAACAATATAACCAATTACGTCTTTTACCTCAACCATTTTTTCCTTTTATATTAGATAAACACTTTTTTATAGTCAAAAAAATTATAAGACTTCAAAATTAAAAATAATAAATCTGAATTATTTAGATTGTGTTAGGATTCCATTCAGGTTGTTTACCTGAAAAATCTCTTGTCATCATGTCAGGGCTGAAATTACCTGGTTCACCTTCTTTACCACCACGTTGGTGTTGTCTTTTGCTTCTAATATTACGGCTACGATGACGACGTTGTGATTTCTTACCTTTTCTAGCCGATAATTTCTTTTTAGAAACTTTAGTATGTTTTGTTTTGCGTTGAGTCATTTTATTTCCTTTTACTTTATTAGACGAAATTTTTCCTGCACCACATTGGGATTGACATCCATTACTTAAAAATACTTCTCCATTAAGAATAACAGGCTCTGCCCTAGGTCCATATGGGTGAACAACTGGTACTTTACCAATTGTTTCAGCCGGATCAACCATAAAACCACCTGCTGATTGAGTTGCCGCTGGACCTGGTGAATAAAAAACACGTCTAAATATACTTTCTACCCCACCATATCCAGCCGGTATGTTTGAATTAGGAGGGCTAATATAATGACTTACAACATCTGGTGCATCACACCCACCACCTTTTAATAATCTAACTACTACTGGTTGACTTTTCTTTTGTTTTTTTGATTGTTTATTTATTCTAGGTGTCATTTATTTGTATTTATTTATATAATATACTTTTTATAAAGAAAAAATATCATTTAAGAAAAAATAAATAAAAGTAATTAAAAATAAACATATAAATATGCTTAATCTTTCATCATACAGAATTATTAGACTTACACCTAATAAAATTATTTTCATTAAAATGATTGAATAATTAATATAGAATCTCTAGATAATCAGATGCTCTCGTAACTGCTGTATACAAGCATTGAAATGCCTCTTTTTTAACATTATTACATGTAATAATATCAATTAGATCAACATAGACACGGTTGTAAGTACTTCCTTGACTACGATGTGTTGTAATTGCATTACCATAATTAATATCCGCAAATTGGTCAATATAATAATAATAATAGAATTCCCATAATTGAATCAGAACTTTTTGTACTAAATTATCATTGTTGGGATATTTGGTTTGAATATACGTATTAATATTACGTAATTGTGTTTTGATTCTCTCTAAAGTGTTATTATATCTTTCAATATCGTCGTGATGAATAACATTCAATAAATCATTGTTTTCTAACATAATAAGCCATGTTTTATATTGACTATTATTGTTATTTTTCGTAATATCCCGTAATTCATTTAACAAAGTTGTTAATTTACTGTCATCGGTTACTAGAATGTTACCATCTTTGATTTTAAACATGCAAACTGGACATTCAGTTATTTCATTTTCTTTTTTCGAATTCTTGAATACATAAAAACAATCACTGCAAAAATGATGAGAACATTTGCCATATTCAATCATATCATCTTTAATTTCATTATAACAAACCATACATTTAAATTCAGTCATTTTAATATTTGATTTTTCAATTCGACCAGCTTCAATCGATAATTCAGGAATTTTGCATTTTTTACGAAATTCAGTCGAACAATTATGATCAAGCGAAGAAACTGAAAAACGAATATTAATAATATCATATAAATTAAATTGACGAATATTAATACTTGACTCAGATGATGACCCAATACGAACCATTTGAGATGAATCATATTTATTCGCATTAATTGGTAAAGTATAAGTATTATTGAAAATAATCTTTTCACCATCCACGAAATTGTTCATACTAGTATGATATAATGTATTACGAATAACACGATTCAAATAATCAACCCGTTTATTAGTATAACAAAGGATAATCTGATCGGTACTGGCATTTTCTTTCAAATATTTCTGAATCCAATCATCTTGATTACGATACAGATTAATTCTAGATTCACCTTCACCTTCAATTGCTGTTGCAAGTTTCTTAAAAGGTACTTTATGTTGTGGGTTATCAATCAATTGTCGAACTGAGTTAGCAAAACATGTCAGTTGATTACCAGAACGCATAATTTTCTTCAAATTACCATTAGGTAAATTAGTATTTGCTAATTCAAAAATATGACTTTCTGTCTCTCTGACAGGTGGTAGTTGTGCTTTATCACCTAGAAAAATGACTTTACCTTTGATTTTATTCTGTAAACGAAGAAGTTGAAGGGTAATATCTTTATTTAACATTGATACTTCATCAATAATAATTAAATTATAGTAGAAAATAGACTTTGATTTTATTTTAATATTATTCTCATCAATCATGGATTCAAAAATTTCTTCGCCATTTGCATTGATTTTACGTTTAATTTGTAGCAACTTATGAATTGTTAAAAAGTTCAAATTATAATAAGAATTCTCTGTAGTTGGATAATTTGGATTGTTTGTTTCATTTAATTGTTTTTGAATCTTAAAAAATGTACTTTGCAAAACACCAACGGCTTTATTAGTGCAACCAGTAACTGCAATTTTTTTAGAAGATATTTGGGGTAATGATAAAAGATATGTAATCAAATAAGTCTTACCAGTTCCTGCTAATCCTGTTAATAAATAAAACTTGTTCTTGTTATTTTCATTTAAAATGAAATCATTCAACTCATTAAAAATACGATGTTGGTCTTCGTTTAATTTCATTTTTGTGTAATCTAGAAAAGAATATTTATATAGATTCAATTTTATATTGTTTGTTCTATTTTATTATATTTCTAGGTAGTTCTTATTATTTGTGATTCAGTTATTGCAATAATATCTTGATAATCACGTGTTCTAATGTTAGATGGATAGAAAACAACATCATTTTCATCCATATATTTTTCTTTACGACTACCTAGAAAACTAAATATCGTAATAATCACTAATACGACGATGATGATTATTATATGTTTATTTTTCATTTATTCTATTGTAAGAAAAATTGAATAAATATATATATTATGTATTTAATAAAAATATTACAATGGAAAACCAAGATCAAGAAATTCAAGAACTAGATATTAACATTAATATCAATCTAGAAATTGATGATAATAATGACATGGTTTGGAAAGAAACTGAATTTGAAGAACCTCATAAAAATAATATTATCGAATGTGTTATTGAAGATACTGACGAAGACTGTAAAATCATTCATAATTCAGATTATTCTTCAGATTCTTCGGATGATGAGGATGAAATGATTGACAAAGATATTGAAGAAGACCTAGAACATGATATAATGGTCTTTAATAAATTAATCAAATCACAAATGGATATTAGAAATTTGATGTATAAACAAACAATTAAAAATTATATTAAACCAATATTAACTATGACATCACCTAGATTAAGTCTAATTATGATTCGAGGGATAAAAAAAATGGGAAGTACTTTGGGTCTAGAAAGCCACATTGCTGCAGTTATTGTAGATATTTTATTTAGTTTTAATCAAAAAACAGATATTGATAACTTCAAACATCTATTATCACCCTTTCTAGTTTCAAGTTTATCACAAAAGTACTTACTTGATATGATAGCAATTATTATCAATAAACACAGAATTTGGCTTAAATATAATAAACTCAATAATTTATTTGAATCTTTACTCAAAAATCGTCTAGTTAATTCATGTTCAATGGTTGATTGGTATCAATCTTTGGAAAATGAATCAATTCATTCAGTTGATAAAATAACTCAAGAAACTATCTTTGAATTTCTAGATGAATTTATTGCAGGATTACAAATGTAACATGATTTGATTATGATTTGAATCTGAAAAAATTGATTATTAATTTTAATTATTATTTTTTATTACAAACAATTAATCATAATGGTTTCCAAAACTCTTATTATTGAAGAATTTAAAAGTCTAATTAGCAAACTTAAAAATGATATCGCCATGACATCAGAGAAAAAAACAATTAACGCTATTAACTTTAAAATTCGTAATTATCAAAAAGTCATTAAAAGTCTAGAAGGGTTTATGATTGATGATACGATGATTACTGATGCTAATGTCTTTAAAGATTTAGAAGGTGTTGGCAAAGGAACTTTATCTAGAATTGATATTATTATTAAAAATGGAGCCTTGGCTGAAGGTCATGTTGAAATTAGTAATGATAACAAAGAAACTGCTCAACGTATTGAAGCTCTTCAAACTATTACTGGTATTGGACCAGTCAGAGCTGGTGAATTAAACAATGAAGGGATCACTCTAGAAATGCTACTTAATGAATATTCTATTCATAAGGAAAAAGGTGAACTGATTAAAAAATTAACACATCATCAAATTATTGGTCTTAAATACTATCACCAGTTTATGAAACGTATTCCTCGTCAGGTTATTTCACAAATTGATAATAAAATTCAAAAACTACTCACACAATATCTAGAAAACAAACAAATTGATAAAAACAATTTTGATATTACAGCTATTATCTGTGGCTCTTATCGTCGAGGATGTGAAAGTTCAGGTGATATTGATCTTCTAGTCTCTGGTAGTGATAAATTCGATTTGATTGATTTTGTTAAATTCTTAACCGATCAAGGACTTATTACCGATCATTTGACTGAAAAAGGTACAACTAAATTTATGGGTGTTTGTGAAGATGGTTATCGTCTTGATATCCGATTTATTCCCAAAGAATCATTCGGTGCAGCTCTGATGTACTTTACAGGATCAAAGGAATTTAATACAATGGTTCGAACTGAAGCACTTAAACAAGGTTATACACTAGAAGAATATGGATTATATCCTCTTATTTCAGAAGAAGAAATGAAAGAAAAAGAAAAAAAAGAAAATGAAAATGAGATTGAAAAACCTAAACGGAAATCCACCAAGAAGGCTATTGAAGACCCCTCCCCACGTAAGAAAATGACCAATAGTCATCAACACTTGAAAGGTGAGAAGATTCCATGCCCAACTGAAGAAACTATTTTTGATATCCTATCAATTGATAAAAAATATCTTGACCCAACCAAACGTAATCTATAAAGATTTGATTTTAGATATTTTGATTATTAAATATTTATTTTTTTAAGTAATCATATATTAATTTGATTGGAAAAGCCATTGATGATTTTAATATAATATACAATAAATAAATCACATATATCCAATTTTTATATTTTATTTTTTATTTTCAACATATTCACCAATAGTATTGATACTAATTTGTTCTTCCATGCTACCTAATTTAACAGATTTATTATTAGTTTTATTAGATAATTTAATATATCTCTTCATTCTAGGTCTATACGAACGCTTACGTTTAAAAGTTGCTCTAATTTCTTCCTTTGTTTGCTTTCTAGTTTGTTTTTTTTGTTTTCTAGATTGCTTTTTTGTTTTATTCATGATTATTTTACAATTATATTAGAAATTATCTTAAATTATAATAAAAACATAAATGGATTCATTCTGGTCTCAATTCATAACAGCAATCGCTGTTCTTCTTTTTCTAGATTATATCTGGATAGGAATTATAAATAAAACTAATTATATTACAACTATTGTTAGCGTCCAAGGTAGCGAATTAAATATTAGATATGGCGCTGCATTGGTTGTATATTTTGCCATGGCAATTCTCATTATTTTATGGGTTCTTCCCAAAGTTCAATCAGTCACTAAAAATAAATCAGATTTCCTAATGAACAGTTTCAAATATGGCGGGCTTATGGGTGCTCTGACGTTTGCCGTCTTTAACTTTACTAATAATTCCATCTTTAAAAATTGGACACTTCAAACATCTATCGTTGATACATTCTGGGGTGCATTTTTAACTGGTGCAACCACCTATGTTCTCACACTTTAGATATTTGATTTAACTTATCATAGACTGAATTTGTAATAGAGCTTTTTCGGTATCCTTATATGTTGGATTATTATGTGATACTAAATTAGGGTTATATTGCATTGGTGGTTGAACAGAATTTTTATTAATAATCATTTTATCAATTGCATTAACTATTGACATCTGCTGACTAACATCAGGTGTTACCTTATTTGAATTTTGCTTTCTAGAAGTATTACTATTAGAAGAACCCACAGAAGCTCCAGCTTTTTGATCAGATACTAAATAGTTATTTCTAGTTAGTATTTGTAGTCCTTCTTCTTTTTGTTGATATGATGTCATACCCTTCTTTTTATATTCCAAATATAAAAGATTGGTATTTGCTAAGGCTTGAATATATAATTTAGATTGTAATGTTATCGCCATATCCCATTTAATTGTATCTTGATATGAAATTAAATAAATTGCATGGATAATCAGAGGAGCTTTTCTCCTTTTTCCTGGACTTGTAAAATTGTATTTGAATAGCTTGAATAACCCTATTAATTGGATATTAAGTTGTTCACTATTTCTAATACTTGCTTCTTGAAAAATAACATCCCATATCAACCAAATAATATCATGATAATATTGAGGTTTAATATATTTTCTATTACGAATACCACAATTGAAACCTTCCGCTTTTTTAACATTTAATTTTTCCCATTCTAGGATCCAGTTCAACCAATACAATGCTTTGTCAACATTACCAATACGATCAGTCAATTGATATGAAAATTCATTCACAACTACATTGATTTCACTTGGGTCATTTTCTTTAATGATATTCTGGATTAAAAATACATGTTTTGCCTCCAATTTATTCTCAAAAACATCTATTCTGAAATCTTCTGTCGAAATCTTAGGCAATGACCCCAATTTATTTTTAGGTGATAAAGTCATAAGCGCTACAACATCAGTCAAATGATTACGACATTCTTGATTATTACGTAATTGAAGAGACTTTTCACCATGATATTTAGGATCTTGAATTATTTGGATTGCTTGGGAAAATCTGAGCCAAATATGAAATGTCAGATTCGGGTTTGCATAATTAATTAATTTTGAATTAATTAAGATTAAACGATCCCAACATTCCATTAAATGACCTGATACTAACATTTCAACCGCCCAATGACATGCTTCTTCTAATTTCTGTTCTAGGATGCTCTTTTGTAAAGCAGTTAAAACATCGGATTTTTGATATCCATTGAAGGTATTTTTCTTAAAATCAGTTATTCTACGAAAATCATTAATATAATATTTATCTGGAATATCAGAATATTTTGGATCTATCTTCTTTAATACATCCATTTAATAATTAATATTTATTATACTGTATTTACATTTTTTCAGGAAAAAAGTCGAAGCAATAAAACGTAAAAGCAATGAAATGGTTACATATTAAGTTTGAATAAAAAATATAACACTTTTTATTATGTTTTGTTATTTTTATTATGTTTCATTATGTTTCATTATGTTTCATTATGTTTTGTATTTTTCCCCTTTTCTAGAATTAGAATTTAATCATTGTAAACCCAAAATGGACGGAAAACATTCAAAACGTTATACAATTCAGTTGCAATTTCTTTGTCTCCAATAATATCATCAATCGTGAAATCTTCAATACTTTTCAATACACTATAGACTGAACCTGTCGGTTTCTTAATGAAAATCAGTCTTGCAATAATATCACTTAACATGAGTGTGTCATGAACTAATTTTGGTGTAATACCGTCACCAGGATCAACAGCAGTAATCTCATCAGAAAATGAAAAGTCAATTAGTTTAACTGACAAATCCTTATCTAGCATAATATTACTACTATCTATATGACCATGAATATAACCTGCATTATTCATAGCAGTAACCGCTTTACACAATGATGTAACAATACTTACAATTTCACTAGGATTGTAATTATTATCTTGATTAGAATTCATGTATTCATAAAGTGGTTTGCTATCAATCTTTTCCATAACTATAGCTAGTTCATCCTCTAGTTTATGAGTTGCATAAATCTTCGGAACATATTCAGGAATCTTTTCAGATAGTTTAAGAGAAATATCTTTGATTCGTTCATAATCAATATCTTCTAGTTCACGAGAATTATATTTTGTTGAATAAACCTTGACGACTTGAGTTTCATTATTCATTATAAAACTATTAAATGAATGATGATTGGGAGCCATCTTAACAGGTGTTAGGCTGTCTAGATGTTGAAGCAGAAAAGATTTCATGTCTTCACTAATCATTTGTTTAGTCATTTTATATGGACTAAGTGATTTTTTATCATTTTGATAAATTCATAATTAAAATCAATTTTATTTTAATTAAATAGAATGTAAAATAATTAAAATAGTCAAAATAGGTGTAATAAAAAAAGAAAGCTTACGAGATATATAATTATTTATGTTTGATGAACTTTTAGTCTAAATTATCATTATCAATATCATTTATACAATGGTCGATAACTTTAGTAAAAAAAGTAATATCCTTTTCAATTGGTAACACAAATCTATCTCGGTTCGCCTTTTCTTTATAATTACGTAATTTTCTTAGAACATTTTGTTCAATTATTTTCAAATCATCTTCGTCATTACAACCTTTATAATAAATCACCTCATGTTCAGCAGTTTTATTATAAGTACTTAAACGATTTTTTAACTCTTTTGCTTTGCCAATTATGTAAATCCGGTTTTTCTTATTTTCTTCAGTTGTTAAAATATAAATTACATTTTTCTCGGGAAATGATTGTCTTTTTTGCTTCTTTACAAACAGATCCTCTAAGATTTTAATTTTTTGGTCCTGCATTTTTATAATCTCATTCAAATCAATATTTTCAGACTCCTCAATAACTTGTAATTCTGGTTTCTTTTTGATCGTAGTTTTCAAGCCTTCTATCACTTTATTTTTATCAAGAATAATATCAATCAGTTGGTTGTTCAATTCTTTTGGTTGAGTTGATTGTGTAGATTGATTAGATGATTGTACAGTTAATTTTTCAATATAATTTTTAGTTTTAATTTCTTTGATTTTTAATTTATTTTTAATTTTTTCAACACGTAATTTAGTTTCATAGTCTTTCTTTAATAAATCAATTTCATTTAATTTTTCTAAAGGTTTTTCAGGTTTTTTTGTTAAAACTTGACAAGCTCTTTTATGTCGATAAAATCCACTTTGATATGCGTATTTTTTATTACATTTAGGACATTCAAAAGGAGTTTCTGGTTTTATATTAAATAGTTTAATATGTTTTAATGATGAGCAATGACGTTCATAATTATATTTTGACATGGTTGAGAAAACACATTTATTACAAAAATACATGATAATTAGTCTCTGATTAGAAGTTGGTTTTATTTATAATTGAATATAATTATTTTTATATTTTATTTTTTTACATATCATCATCGCTATTATATTCATCATCATCACTGTTATATTCTTCACTATCACTGTCACTATCATAATTATCTTCATTATTATCATTATTAATATCATTGGAATTTTCTAAGATATTGTTATCTTCAGAATCAATATTAGATTGTGTGTTATTTTCACCGGTTATTTTATATAATTCTGGGTTAGTAATATTTGATAAAAGAGAATAACATGATGCTTTGAGTATACCATTCATTAAACGTTTATTTTGATGACCTGAAATGTTTATAAATTGCTTATGATGTTTAAAAACATGATCATTAGTGATCGTTACTATTTTTTTTATATTATCATTCATTGTTGTTTTATCCCATTTACCATTTATAGATTTTTCAAAGTGGTCTCTTAGAGACTTATCACTTAATAAAAAAGGTAATACGACATCATTTCTAGCTATTTCTTGACCTTTAATTTCTTTGTATTGTTTAATTGCACTATCTTTGAGATAATAAACAAGGGATGAAATACAACTATTAATACCACCCTCTTGACTATTCTCTAACAATGTTAATGATTGTTCATTAGTTAAACCATATTTAGTTTTATAGTTTTCAATAAAAGTATTAATATCAATTACATTACTAAAATTGCTATTGAGATATTTTAATTTACAAATATTGATGTTATTGATTTCAACATTAATTTTATTAGTTATTTTCTTATTTTTACTATCATTGATTAATTGTAAATTTTTATTTTCAATCTCCTTAATTTCTAATTGTTTTTCTAGTTCCTTTTTTTCTAATTTGTTTTTTAATTCTTTTTGTTCTAATTGATTTTTATACTTGAGTTTTTCAATAGTAGCCATATTTTCATTTTTAATTTTTTCAATTTCTAATTTATGTTCATAATCTTTCTTTAATAACTTTAATTCTAATGTTGATACATTTGTAACTAATACCTCAGGTTTAGTAGTTGTAGTTATTACATCTTTTTGATAATTGCATGTTTTTGTATGGCGATAAAATCCACTTTGATATTTGTATTTTTTACTACATTTTGTACAAACAAAAGAAGATTCACTTTTTATATTAAATAATTTGATATGTTTCATTGAAGAACAATGTCTTTCATAATTATATTTTGATGTTGATGAGAAAACACATTTATTGCAGAAATACATTTCTATTTATAGTAATATAATATTTTAAAAATGAGCGATTATACTTAGATATATTTATAATATACTTATATAAAAATATTTAAAAAGGTATATTTAAAAATATTTTAAAGAGCAAAAAAGAGAAAAAAAAGAGAAAAAAGTGTAATAATCGTCTATAAATTTTTGCATGTTATCATTTTATTTAGGTATATTTATTAATTTGCTCATTTTTAACAGTTATTTTATTTTTACGCCATAAAAATGCATGATTTTGTTATATATTCACACGCTTTTTTTATCATATCAGAATGATAGTATAAACTATATAAATAATTATAGTTTTAATATATAACTATGTATCACAATCGCTCTTTTTTTTATTAAACATAATAATAAAACAAAATGGTTACATATAAATTAATTAGTGTTAATGATATATTAGAATGCTCTAAAACCATAAAAATAGAGCATTTTGAGTTTCATGTTTTTCAAAAAAAATCTAAAAAA
>JACCDO010503396.1_pt1 | contig 12620 bp, 19 predicted proteins | sample 7446101 | NCBI WGS metagenome assembly JACCDO01 (sample SAMN15323440, study PRJNA562643) | freshwater metagenome | isolation source: river surface water | place: USA:Blue River Watershed | collected 2017-08-16
AAAAAATAAAAAATTAATTTTATTTTATATTTATTAAATTCTTCAAAATAATAATGACCAACCAAGAATTATTGTAATTATAACAATAATGCCCGCGAAATAATAATTATAAACATCAAGCTTTTTTTCAACAGCCTTGATTTTATTCTTATAAATTTCAAGCTTTTTCTTCTGAAGTTTTATTTTCTTTTTTTGAACTTCAAGATATTTACGATCTTTCTCGACACTATCATTAAGAATTCTCAATGCATTCAGATTTAGTCCGATAGTTTTGAGATGTAATTGTAGATTTCTTTCAATCTCTTGAACTCTTGATTCCATTCTTTAAAAATAAATAAAATTCAAATAAATCAAATTTTTAATAATTTTATATAAATTAAAACAAAAATTAATAAATAATTATTTTATTTTCGTTTATTAAATAGTAAACATAATACTATTACAGATATATTTATACAATAAATACTTTTAGTAATTAAACTAATATTATGATTGATAATTTTAATTTCATCTTTAATTTCATTAATTGAATTTTCAATATTATCACTATTATTCATTTTTTGATCAATAATTAATAAAAAATAATCATTTTTTTAATTAAATTGATTTAAAATAATAAAAAATTAATTTTATTATTTATTTTTGATTATTTTTCTAGTCCTCGTTGTCGCTTTCTTCAATATTTGTATAAATCGACAATGAAAACTCATAATTATCCTCAACGACTTTAATAGCAATATCAAGATTAAAATCTGTTTCCATACCGTATGCTTCTTCGAATTTGAATAAATCATTGGATAGATATATAACAACCAATCCAAGATTATTCGCAATCAAATTTCCATACACAGTTAAATCAGATGGTAAATCACTGATTTTTATTGTATACGTTGCACGATTATTTGAAGATTGTTCATTTTCATATTCATCAATAAAATTACTGATGAAATTCATACTCGCATTCATTTTTTATTAAATTATTATTAATATCATAAAATCAATTTTTTATTAATTTGTATAAAATCAATACAAAAAACAAAAAATTAACTTTGTTTTTATATTTAATAAACTGCTTTAATCCTCCTTTGATTTCTCCTCCTCAACATGATCTTCATCAAAAGCTTTGCAGAAAATGATGAACTTCGTTGCTGTTTCAGGATTTGGAAGAAATATCAACCTCAAAGAAAATTTTCTTTCATCGACATACTTTTCAGAAAATATACATCGATGTTCAGTAACTTCGTCCAAGCAAAAATTTAAATCATCTGCCATTTTCCTTGCAAAACGATTAATATCGCCAATCAACGATTTTTTGATGAGAATAAATCTATCGGATTTATGATTTTCCGATGAAAAAGCATCATCAATTGTAGATTTAAACAACTGATAAAGCAAACTAACGCAATCTGTGTAATAAACAGTTCCTACTGTCATTTTGGTTATTTTTTACAATTTTTATAAATCAATTTTTTATTAATTTGTATAAAATCAATACAAAAAACAAAAAATTAACTTTGTTTTTATATTTAACTATTACCTCTCCTAGTCATCATCCTCCTCTCCTTCTGTTTCATCTTCGGAACAATCGGTTAAATACTCATTATAATAAGCAACCGCATAAATTTCCAAAATTTCTTTGCTTTCATCGACATACTCGAAAAAGAGATTAAGAAAGAACTTCTTCTGACCAATATAACTTTCACTGAATTTGCAAAATTCAAGTTCAGTTTCATCTTCATCACAATCAAAAACAATCTCCTTAAATACGTCAAGTAAATTTGGAAGACTATTTTTGAAAGCGATTAAATCTCCGATCAATCTTGTAGGAATACGCATACAGCTTCTGATTTCTTGATCAGTTTCAAGATATTGATCAATAGTAAATCTAATTCGCCAGAGAACATCATTAACTGTTGGACAGTTATAAATGATATACTCGCCTTGATTCATTGTTTAAATAATTAATTAAAATTATAAAAATCAATTTTTAAAAAAATTCATATGAATTAATACAAAAAACAAAGAATTAACTTTATTTTTATATTTGAGGATTATTCAGTCATCATCATCATCATCTTCATCATCCGTTTCACCTTCAGAGAAATCATCATCCTGTTTACCAGAAGCTCTGCATATGATCATTAATTTTTCGGGATTTTCATCAGAATATTCAAATTCTAATGCTAAACCAAATTTTTTCGAACCCTCATACTTCTCACTTAAAACACATCGTGTATCATCGCTATAGTCTTCATGAAAATCGAGTTCATCTGCAAGTCCTGTAATGAAAGATTTCACATCAGGAATTAGAGCTGAATTGCAAACCAACATATTCCACGATTGTTTATTTTCAGAATTAAATGCCTTAACAATTGTTCCTCTGAAAGCATTATAAAGAATTTCTGTGGAATGAATTTCCAAGAAAGTAATTTCGGTTTCATCACTCATTTTTTATTTTTTTTAAAATTATAAAAAATCAGTTTTTATTTAATTTCAAATAAAGTAATACAAAAAAAACAAAAATTTAACTTTGTTTTTTATATTAGCGATTATTCAATCCTCATCCATCTCGTCGGCATTTTCATTCTGATCATCAGTATCATGTTCAGAATGACGATCAGAATCATCATCTGAATCATCATCATCCCAGAACGCAACAGCTTGTATTTCCATCATTTCATTGTCTTCATCTGCATAACTGAAAAATAACATCAAATTAAATTTTTCATCATTGACATATTTTTCACGAAATCTGCAAGGTTCTAGACCTGTAGGGTCATCATCTTCGTCAAGGAGATACCTTTCGTAAATATCAAGTAAATCAGCAAGACTTTTTTTGAAAGCAATCAAGTTTCCAATTAATCTTGATGGAATAAATAAATAATACCTTGTTTGCTCACCAGCTGTTAGAAATTCGGCAACAGTTAATCGGAGCCAATTTAAGACATCACTGACATCATCGCATTCTCGAACATTTATTAAATCTTCACTTTCGTTATCACTCTCATGTTCGCTCATGTTTAATTAAATTTTAATAAATAGAAAAATCAATTTTTTATTAATTTTATATAATTTAAAACAAAAAATTAATTTTATTTTATTATTATTATTTTATTTAATCATCATCATTTAATGAAAATGATTGAAAAGGATTATTATGAGGAACATAAAATAAACCCTCATCTGATGCATGAGATGATAAATCATCATCATAGCGTGGATCAAATTCCATTTCAGAATCTCGATCTGACAAATCATCTTCGATATCGATATAATAGACACGAGATGTAATTTCTAAAATCTCATTATCTATACCGATGAAATTAAAATGAAAGTCAATATAAAACTTTTCCTCCCATAAATGAAGCTGACTAAATTTGCAATAATTATCTAAAATTTGTTTTTCAGCAATTTGAAATCTATCTGAAAGACTTCGCTGAAATAATTGCAAATCACCAACTAATTCACGATTAAGAGTTGAAATAATTGTTGTTTCCAGTTTATTCCATTTAAAAATTCGAATTTGTCTACGAATAGACCTAATCCATTCAATGATTGGAACAACTTCCATAATTGTTAATTTTAATTAAAAATATAAAAATCATTTTTTTAATAATTCTAAAAAAGTTAAAACAAAAAATTAATTTTATTTTTTATAATTATCTGACAAATATCAAAAATCATCATCACTATAATCATAATGATTTCTGATAGAACTGACATGATATTCTTCATTTTCTGAAGCTGTATCATTATCTGAATTATCATCTTCCTCATAATGAATTATAGAGATTACTTTAAAACCTGTTTCACTAACATCAAAATGCAAATCTAAATAAAATCTCATTTCATATAAGAAATACCATGAACATAAACATTTATCGTTATTCCTTTGTATAATAGTAACCTTGAGTTGTTCTAAAACTTTATCAATAAATTCAGTAAGATTGTCATCAATTAAACTTAACTGAATTTTGTATAAAAGACTTGTTTCTTCATAAGTAATTTGAAAAGTTTGAATTTGACTGCGAATTTCCTTAACAATTGCTAATATTTCTCTCTGCATCGTTTAAAAATTTAAAATTTAAAAAAAATCATTTTTTTAATAATTTTATATAAACTAAAAACAAAAAATTAATTTTGTTTTATAAATATAATAATTATTTCACATCTGATAAACTTGAATTTTGAATTTATAAACATAATCAAAATTCAATGACACATCAATATGAATAAACTTATTATCATTGGTTTTATAAATAAATTGTTTGTTTGAAATTTTAATAATATCAACATCGTTTAATAATTTTCCGATTTTTTTTCCATAATGTTTGATATTACCAGAAATGTCAAATAAACTTTCTTCAAATGACCGAATATTCCTCTTTCCAAAACCATAATTATTTAAAGCAGTTTCAATTTCAGCTTTAGCAATTCCAGAAATAAGACAAGTCATTGATTTTCTTTAAATCATTCATAAAAAAAAATAATTTCAATTTTATAATTATTTATGAATAAATTAATACAAAAAATTAATTTTGTTATTTTTTCAGCTTTCTTCTAATAATAAACTACTGAAAGAATTTCTAAAGTTGAATTAACCAATTTAAATTTCAACTTCAAATTGAAAGGTGTTTCATCATCTTCTTTTTCGATAAATTTGCAAATATTACTATCTACAAATAATTCTTTTCGAATATCAAGAAAATCCGGCAATTTAGATTTAAATTCAATTAAATCACTAATTAGCCTTATATCGATTTTATAAATATGCTTGATAGTGGTTTGATATAATTTATATTCCTTAATGGAACGTTTAATCCAATTCAGCAAATCATCTTTATCACTACAATAATAAGTAATGATTTCTTCATCTTGATTGTTCATTTTAAATTTTAAATAAATAATCAAATCATTTTTTTTAATTTTTGAAATAAATAAAAACAAAAAATTAATTTTGTTTTATAAAACATCATAAAATTAATCTGATGTTTCTATGGTGGCATCATCATCTTCGGAACTATAAACATAAATACCTAAATCAGTATTTGAATATTTTAAACCGAGAATAATATTAAACTCACATTTATCATTTTCAAAGGTCCAAGTAATCCAACAATAAACATTTCGATATTTGATAACATAATTGCTATCATCAGAGAATTCAATAGAAGAATTGGATAATTCACTTGAAACACCAAATAAATAAGATAGAACACCATTTGAAATCTGATTGGCATTAATTAAATATTTCATGTTGGCTAAATCCTGCTGAATAAAACATTTATCGATTAATTCAGTGATACAAACAGCTAATGAACTGTTATCATTTGGTCTAACAACTGAATAATAAACATATTCAAGTGTTTCATCTGGTTCTGAATGGTGAACCAACATTTTTTAAATAATTAATTTATAAAAACTATTATCAGTTTTTGAAAATAAATAAAAATAATAATACAATTAAGAATAAATACCCGGAAGTTTAAGAACATTTTCAATATCTGATTGCTCAAATTGATGCATATTAATACAATTATTTAAAGTTTCATTTTGAGGAGTAATTAAACCATCATTTTTTTTAATATTTTTGACAGCATCAATTAAAATTTCTTTAGCTTTTTTATAATCTTTATTTTTATAATAAATTAATCCTAATGTATGTTGAAAATCGGGATTATTTTTACCAGAATTATTATAAATTTCTTCTGCTTTTTTAACAGTTTCATCATCAAGAAATTCATTATTACCAACAAGTTGAGATAATTTTACATATTCACCATTTTGATAAAGAAAATTATTATTATTAACACTAGTAGTAAAAAGACCTATTTTAGAACCTTCAAAAAGAATATTTTTATTAAAAATAAAACTTTTAATGGTATCTTTATTTTGATAAATATAATAAGATAAATTGATTTTATAATTAAATCTAATTTTATTAAAATAATCAATTAGTTTTTCAGCACAATCACTTGAAATAAAATAAGAACTTTTAGCAATTAAAACTTTAAAAAAATCAAAAGACTTCAAAAATTTAAAATCACTGGAATTTTCATTAACTGCAACAGATGTAAATAATAAATCATAATCGAGTTTTTTAATTCTTTCTAAAAATTCCAAATAATTATTGGTAAATTCATCAATAATAATAAAATCATCTTCGATAATATAATTATATTTATTTTTACTATTTTTAATCATTTCTAATGCTCTTAATTGTTTTTGAAAATTAGATAATTGATTTGTATTTAAAGGATTAATTAAACCTTTAAAATCATTATCATCAATAGTATCTTTATTTAAATCAACTTTATCCTTATATTTATCAATATTTTGTTCAATATCTGAAGAGGAGGGATTATTAATTTGAATAAAATTATATTTAAAGCCAGCTTTATCTAAAAGAACTTTTAATTTTCCCAATTGTTGATTTAAATGATGAAAACGAACCTTTAAATGTTCCGATGTAATTAAATAAATATCCATTATAATTTCTTTAAATTTTAATCTTTAAGTCTGTTGTATACTGCTTACAATGGTTTCAACAGCCGATAATCGTTGAGATAATTCAGGACGTTTTTCTACCTCACCAAGACGATAAGATAAATCACTAATACTATTAACATATTGTTCCATTGGAGTTAAACGATTATTAATATCAGATAACATTTCACTATAATTATTATTTTCAAGATTAATTAAACGATTATTAAGAGGTTCAATATTAACTTTAGGTTCTACTTCAAGATTATAAACTCTGGATTCAAGATTATCAACTTTATTTAATAATTCAAGTTGTTTTTTTAATTCTTCATTTTCTCGTTTAAGAGTTTCAATAGATACTGATAATTGATGTAAAACACCATCTACAGAGGGTTTTGATTCAAGTTCCTTTAAACGAACAATTATATCACTTAAATCAAGAGAACCAGAAGTTCCTCCTAAATCAGATGAACGAGATGATAGATTATCTACTCGATCATTTAATTGAACATAAAGGCGATATAAAGGATGTTGTTCCATTATCTTTTTATAATAATAATATAAAAAAAAATGATATATTTTTATATATATATAATTATAAATGATTGTTCCAATTCGTTGTTTTACTTGTTCAAAAGTAATTGCTGATAAATATGATTATTATATGGAAGAAATGCAAAAATTAGAAAAAACAGGAAAAAAAAATGAAGACCCTGATTATAAATATTTTAGTAATATTCATACAAAAGAAATTCTTGATAATTTAGGTTTAACTAGATATTGTTGTAGAAGAATGTTAATATCCACGAGCGATATGATGAATATTATTTAATTATAATTATAATAATAATGGATAATAGTAAAATAATAGAAGAGACAATAGAAAAAAAATTTAATCAGTTATTAAAAGAAATACCTGCTTTTATTAAAACAGAAAAAAAAGATGAAAAAGATTTTTTTAATTTTTCAATTACAGATTTATATTATAATACATTACAAACTGTTGTAGATATAATAAATGAATTTATGAGAATATTAGATAATACTAATAGAGATAATTATTTAATGTCATTTTTAAATATATTTTTCAAAGAAAAACGAATGTTTTATATAGGTATAATTTTAATTATATTATCTTTTGTTATATATTTTATAGACGGAGCAACAATTTAATATGATTATTTATAATTATTATTTTGCCATTTTAATTTTAGCTATTTTTTTTTATTTAATTTCAAATAAAAATCCATCAATATTATTAGCAATTATTATTATTATCATAATTGGATATTATTATTTTAATAAAATATATAAATATAATGATGAATTAAAAACTAATTATAATAATAAAATTAAATTAATTGAAAATGAAATAATAGAATTAAATAGACCAGAATATGACATTAAACCATTTATAAAAGATATTAAATATTTAGATAAAGATGAATATTTAGTAGAAATATTATTGAATATACGATTTATAAAAATATTTGATGAAGCTAAATGGGGTGCATTAATTTTATTATTTGAAAAATTAATGAAATATTATATTTATTTATTAAGTGATAGATATGATATAACTATTCATTTTGAAACATTTTTAATGGTAAGAACTACTATTATAAAAGAATTATATTCAAGTTATATTATAATTCCTCAAAAACTTCAATATGTTTATAATTTAAATCCATTTGAAGAATTGGAAAAAACAATTAAAAAATTTATTGAACATTCGCGAAAAATGATAATAACTATTGAAAAATATGGATTTTTAAATAAAGGTTTATATTATTTACAAGATACTCAATTTAAACCATATGATAATAATAATTTAGAGGTTTATTAAGCTCTATTATTTGGAATAATTCCCTGTAATTCTAATGTATTATATGTATAATCAGGCATATTATTAATATTTGTAGGAGAAAATTGAGGTCTAAAATCATTAAAAAAATTACCACCTCCTTTTATTTTTTTGGGAAAATATTTATTTACTAATGTATTAACTGTCATTGTTCCACCACCAAATTTTAATGGTTGTTTAGCATACGAATTATAAACATCTTCAAATATATTCATATCGACATTCATTTGTTTAAACGAATTATAATCACTCATTTTCTATTTAAATAAAACTTTTTTTATTTTTATAAGTAATATGAGCAAAATATCACCTGATGGTTTTGTAAAAACTGATATATTTAATGATTTTTCTATTTTTAATTTTAATAATACTATAATTGGTCAATATTCCGCTAAAATTAATAAAGGTAGTAATAATGTTATTATTGGAAATAATGCGGGTAAAATTGGATTAAGTTTAAATAATTCAACTATTATTGGTGCAAATGCAGGTGGTGAACTTTTAAATAGTGATAAAGTAATATCAATTGGAAATGAAAATTCATCTGTAAGGGATTTAAAGGAAATAATTAATATAGGTAATTTTGGAAAATTGGAAAATTCGAATACAATTCATATAGATAATTATAATAATCCTGTTAATAAAATTTTAGATACATTTAATTCACAATTTGCAGTTTCTTTAAGTAATTCAATTTATTTAGGAATAGGAAATTATAAAGATATACCAATTATCATTAGTTCTAAAAGAAATATAGATACATCATCACAATTCTTTATAGATGGTTCCATAAATACCGAAATAATTAAAATTCGAGAAAATAATACAAGTATTTCATTTAAATATACCGATAATTATAATATAATTTATAATTTACCATCAATTCCAAATTATGAAAATGCATATTTAACAGTAGATAAATTTGGAAATTTGGAATGGTTAGAAATTACCGAAAATTTAATTAAATTTATTATATCTTCAGCAGATATTATATGTGAAAATTTGGATACAAATGAAATTACAGGTAATGGACTATTAATATCTAATTTAAATATATCAAAATTTACAACAGATGATTTAAAGGAGGGTTTATTAAATATATATTTTAAAACTAGTTTAGTTAATAATATATTTTATAATTATTTAAAATTAATAACCAGTGATTTAATTTCAGGCAATTATTATAATGATGATAAATATAAAATTAATTTTTATAGTAATTTACAATTAATCACAACTGATAATATTAATAGTTCTAATTCTAATCTTTATTATTCCTATAATGATTATTATAGTAATTCATTGAGTTATTTTAATTCAATTAATAGACTTAAGGAAGGAACATCAAATTTATATTTTAATTCAAATTTAGTTAAAATAAATTTTGATATCATTGCTGAAGGAACATCAAATTTATATTTTAATTCAAATAATTATGAATATTTAATTACATCAAATTTAAAAACCACAGATTTTATAAAACAAGGTCAATCAAATGTTTATAATTATAATTGTAATATATCATTTGAATTAAATACAGATTTTATAAAACAAGGAACATCAAATTTATATACAAATGAATATACAATTTATAATTATTTAAATTCAAATTTTCCGACAACTGATAAAATAAAAACAGGAACATCCAATTATTTTTTTAATAATATTAGTAATTTTGATATAAATACTGATAAAATTCGTGAGGGTAGTAATAAATATTTAAATAATTCAAATCAAATTATTGGAATTATTCAATTTAATACAACAACTGATTTGTATAATCAAGGTTCATCAAATTTTTATTATGATGAAAGAAAAGGAATTGAAGATTTTAAAAAAATTGCAATAAATTCTAATATTATTGATGTAATAAAAGAAGGAAAAAATAAATTTATAAAAAATAATTTTTATAATAATAATTTGGTTGTTAATGGATTTTTAAAAAGTTCTAATATTAATGATATTGATAAACAATTATTAACTGCTAGTTTAGAACCTAATATTGGTCCTAATACCGATGTAATACAATCATATAATTTTAATAATATTTATTTTAATGAACGTTTGAGTAATATAGAATTAAAATATAATTTTGAAAATACAAATATAGAAATTCCATTTATTGTAATTGATAATAAAGTTGGTATTTGTAATCCTAATCCAAGATATCAATTAGATGTTAATGGTTCCATTAATTCCTCAAATTTGCTAATAAATAATATTAATGTAAGTAATCTTTATATTAATTCAAATTATTATTTATCAAATGCTAAATTAATATTAAATTCACAAAATATATATAGTAATAATGGTAAATTTGGAATAGGAACCAATAATCCTCAAAGTTTCTTACATTTAGCTAAAACAGATAGTATTATACCAGAAGATGTAAGAATTAAAATAACTGATATTTCAACAACTAATGGATTTGAAATAATTAAGGATTTTACTAATAAATGTTATATTTGGAATAATGAAAATACTGATTTAATTATTGGAACAAATAATATTCAAAGATTATTAGTAAAAAATAATAGTTTTGTTTATCCATTTCCTTATGCTAGTTCTGGATTTTCGATTACAAATAATTTTAATAGAAAAATAGAATTATTAACATTAGGAGGTGGAGAATTTTATGGTAATATCGCAAATGGTGATAGAACAGTTCCATTTATAACTATTTATGATAGAATAGATGTTAATAATTTTAATACTGCTATTAAAATTGAAACTGCAGGTTTAGCATTTAATGGCAGAAATAGCTCGACAAGTATTTTAATGGATAGTGGCGATAATATAAATTCACCATCAATTATTAAATTTGCTACTTTAAACACAGATAGATTATTTATTTACAATGAAAATATTGGTATTGGTGTAAGTGTCCCTAATTATAAATTAGATATTAATGGAGATATTAATTTAATTGGAAATATTAGAAAGAATGGTTTAATATTACCACAATGGATTAATAATAGTAGTTCATTATATTATAATGATGGTAATGTAGGAATTGGAACTTCAACACCTTCATTAAAATTATCAGTAATTGGTAGTATAAATGCAACAGAAACAATTACATCTGGTTTTTCAGATATTAGATTAAAAAAAATTCATTCAAATATTGAAAATCCATTTGAAATAATTGATAATCTTAAAGGTTTTTATTATACTCCAAATGAATTAGCTAAAAATTTAGGTATTTTAAGAAATCAAAAAGAAATTGGATTAAATGCACAAGAAGTTTTAAAAGTTTTACCTGAAATAGTTGAAATAGCACCTTTTGATTTAGATATAAACAAAAAATCTAAATCTGGTGAAAACTATTTGACTATTAGTTATGAACGTTTGGTTCCTGTATTATTAGAAGGAATAAAAGAATTAAAAAAAGAAATTGAAAATTTAAAACAAAAAATATCTAATAATAAATAATGACTATTGATAATTCATTATTAGATATTAATAATATATCGGTGGTTCAAATAGTATGGGATGATATTCAACAAAAACCAATTTTAGCAGTTTCTACAATAACTAGTAATTATAATAATGCAGGTAATATTGGTATTGGTGTAAGTAATCCAACAAGTAAATTAGATGTTAATGGAACTATAAATGCATTAGAATTTACAAAAAAAGGAGTTAATTTAAGTAATATTTTTATTACTTCAAATCAAAGTTTAAATTTTACTCAAAATACAGTTCAACCAATAACTAAAATAGGAAATGCGATTGGTTTAAATTATGATACAACAACATTAACTATAATTAATAGTAATTTAACTGTTTTAAATACATCAAAATGGATTACATCAAATAGTAATATTTATATTACTAATTTTAATGTTGGTATAGGAACTAGTATTCCTCAATATAATTTAGATGTAAAGGGAATAATAAATGCAACTGATATTTATATTAATAACAGTAATATTATTAGTAATTTTATTAGCTTATCTAATATAACCTCAAATAATTCTAATTTATTTTATGGTAATGTCATTAGTTTATCCAATATAAATTCAAATAATTCTAATTTATTTTATAATAATGTTATTAGTTTATCCAATATAAATTCAAATAATTCTAATTTATTTTATCGTAATGTCATTAGTTTATCTAATATAACCTCAAATAATTCTAATTTATTTTATGGTAATGTCATTAGTTTATCTAATATAACCTCAAATAATTCTAATTTATTTTATGGTAATGTTATTAGTTTATCCAATATAACCTCAAATAATTCTAATTTCTTTTATGGTAATGT
>JACCDO011179881.1_pt1 | contig 12620 bp, 10 predicted proteins | sample 7446101 | NCBI WGS metagenome assembly JACCDO01 (sample SAMN15323440, study PRJNA562643) | freshwater metagenome | isolation source: river surface water | place: USA:Blue River Watershed | collected 2017-08-16
AGGAGCGAGCTTGCTCGCGATAGGGCGCTAGTCCTGTGCGCCATCACCTCTAGCCAATCGCTACTCCCCCGAACGGCAATACACCCCCGGTAACTGGCAGGCGAGGATGGCTTGGCGGACTTGTTCGATGGCTTGGGGGCGGGGGAAGGAGGCGCGCCACGCCAGAGCCACGCGCCGACAGGGTTCGGGATCGTGGAAGGGGCGGATGGCGATTAGGGCTTGGTCGCTGGGTTGGTCGTCGGTGGCGCTGCTGGGCAAGACCGTAATACCGATACCCCCGGCCACCATATAGCGAATGGTTTCCAAGGAGCTGCCCTCCATAGTGCGTTGCAAGCGGCTATGGCCTTGGCTACTGGGGCACACCTCCAGCACTTGATCGCGGAAACAATTGCCCGCGCCCAAAATCAGCAGCTCTTCGCTTTCCAACTCACGGGCAGCAATGCGCTCCCGCTCGCTCCAGGGATGGCGCCGTGGCACCACCACCCGCAGCGGCTCGTCGTATAACACTTGGGTGACGATGCCCGGCTCAGTAAAGGGCAGGGCGATGATGATGACGTCCAGCTCCCCGGCACTGAGCTTTTCCGCCAATTTGTGGGTGAAGTTTTCTTCCAACAGCAAGGGCATGTGCGGCACCCGCTCATGGAGCACTGGCACCAAACGCGGCAGCAGATACGGGCCGATGGTGTAAATCGCCCCCAAACGCAACGGCCCGAGCAACGGGTCTTGGCATTCCTGGGCCAACTCCTTAATGCGCTTGGCCTCATTCAGCACCCGCTCCGCCTGCGCCACAATCCGCTCCCCAGCGGGCGTCAGCCGAATATCCCCCAGCGCACGCTCAAACAGCAGCACCCCCAACTCCTCTTCCAACTTCTTCACCGCCACAGACAAGGTCGGCTGCGCCACAAAACACCGCTCCGCCGCCCGCCCAAAATGCCGCTCCCGCGCCAGCGCCAACACGTAACGAAGATCTGTAAGAGTCATGAGCAATACACCAGCAGTGACAGGGGGCGTAATCGTAACAAAAGCGTTTGGGGGGGCGTAGGAGAGAAGGCTGATGGTCAAGGGATAGGGGGGCTCGGAGTGCCATTCGTAGTCGGCAGAATGTTTAGATTAATCACACCGTAACCTTGCATGCCGATGATTGGCTTTTTACTTATCTATGCGCTAGGGGGCGATGGTATGAAGCTAAGAGCAATGGTGGTGGCGGTGGCGTGCGCAGTGTCGATTGCGGCGTGTGGGGGCAGTGGTTCGAGCACGCAAACAGGCATCTTTTCTGATGCGCCCACAGGGGGCCTGACTTATCAGGCGACACCGAGCGGTATTACGGGGACAACGTCGAGCACTGGGGAATTCCAGTATCTGTCTGGCGACACGGTGACTTTTAAAATTGGCGCTCAGGTGCTGGGATCTGTGCAGATGACCAATTCGGGTTTGGCGCAGATTGGGGGCAAGGCCGTTGTTCGGCCCAAAGATATTGCTCAAACCACTGATGAGACCGATGAAAAGGCATTGGCTATCGCCACGCTTATTCAAACCGCAGCCGGTAATCCGGGCGCGAATGCCAGCTCGATTGATGTGAGTGGTCACGCAGGGCAATTCACGACTACAGCGAGTGTGGCTACGTTGGCGGAAGTGGATAGCTTGTTGCGCGCCAAAGGATTAACACCCCAGTCCATGGAAAACGTTACGGCCCATTTGTTGAATGCGCCTGCTCAAGTGAGTTCTGTGGAATTTACCGCCACAGAGGTGGCCGATGCCAATGGCGTGGTGACGCTATCGGATGCCAACCGGGCCATCGCCTATACCACCTCGACGCTTAAAGTGACGTATCGGGATGGCAGCACCAGAATCTACCCGCTCTCCTTTAATAACTTGTTTAACAACATCGACACCAGCAAGACGGCTGATGGTTCTGAGGCGGCGGCTATCCGCAATAAGAATGGTGGTTTTGTCATGAATGGCGCGAACCATTACGTGCCCGAGGCGCCGGACGCCAACTCGTTGTTGAATGTGGGCGGTAATTTGTTCTTGGTGAGCCATTGGGAGTACGAAAACGCCAACTATGGCAAGTTGCCCATGACCATGACCCTAGCCAAGCTGGATCAGTCCAGCAGCGATGGCAAGCTAACGGTGAAGGCTGGCGGTATTTCTCAGGTGAATTTCGCCGACGTAAATGGCCTGTGGATTCCCTGTGCCGGTAGTCGCTCCCCTTGGAACACCCATCTGGGCTCAGAAGAGTACGAGCCGGATGCTCGTTGTGATGCGGCTGTGGGTGATAGCACTTATGCCGCCAGTTCTGCGTGCACGGCTATGGAATACACGGCGCGGATGAATGCCTTCCGTGTGCTTTATGGTGAAACCAATGCGTCGCCCTATAACTATGGCCGCGTCCCCGAAGTGACAGTGGCCGCCGATGGCAGCAGTTCCGTACAGAAGTGGTACACCTTGGGCCGCACGTCCCGTGAAAAGGTGCAGTTCTTCGGCGATTCCCGTACGGCAATTCAGGGGGATGACGGCACTTACACCTTGCTGACCATGTTTGTGGCCGATGCGCCCAAGGATTTATCGTCCGGTAGCCTCTATGCCGCTAAATGGAACCAGACCTCGGCTAGCAATGGCGGAGCCGCAACGCTGACGTGGATCAAACTGGGTGCGAGCACTCATGCCCAGATCAAGGCTGCCGTGGATGCGGGCGTGAAGTTCAGCGATATTTTCGATACCAGCAGCACGGCAGCGGCGGGCTACACCACCATCAAGCATGGCCATGAAGTCGCAACCACCGAGTACCTGAAGCTGAAATCCGGTAGCTTTGCCGGTGTGCCCATCGCTACCTTAGCCGCGTTCTTGGAAACGCGCCGTTACGCCGCCATGTTGGGCGCCACGGTGGAATTCGAGAAGATGGAAGGCGTGACCTACAACGCTAAAGACAGCAAGGCTTACGTGGCTATGACCCGCATGACCAACGGCATGACTGACCGTGCGGGTGATCCTGGTAACGACATCAAACTGACGGCCAATAATTCCGGGGCGGTGTATGTCCTGAACTTGCGCCCCAGCCAAAACGACAGCGACGGGAATGGCATTAATAGCCGCTTCGTGCCAGTGGATATGACGGCCCTGGTGGTCGGCGAAGATCAAACAGCGGATGTGGATGGCAATACGTCCAAGGTCGAGAAAATTGCCAGCCCGGATAACTTATCCTTCTCTGAGCACATGCGAGTGTTGTTCATCGGTGAAGATAGCGGCCGCCATGTGAATAACTTCCTCTGGGCTTACCACGTTGATAGTGGCAAGCTGGTGCGCATTTTGTCCCTGCCCATGGGGGCCGAATCCACAGGCCTGCAAGTGGTGGATAACATGAATGGCTACGCTTATGTGATGAGTAATTACCAACATGCAGGCGACCAAAACGGTACTGTAGCGGCCACCTACAACCGCATCCTGCCTTTAATCAACGTGAAAAAAGCAGAAGTCGGCTATCTAGGGGGCTTGCCGTCTATGCGCTAAGTTCTTGTTCGACTAGGCGCAATACTTGGGCCTGCTGCGTCCTCAATCTCACCGCAGTGCTGAGATTGGCGGCGTAGCAGGCCCTTTCCATTTGTTGCTTCAGCGCTTCTTGCCCGGAATCAATACCCGCTCTCCCAGTGTTGCCTTGTTAATGTTGTGTTAAGGAACAAGCCTTAGCCTGCGCGTCTTATCGTCCGGCGCACTTCAAGGGGGAAATATCGTGCATGCGCAAATCTGTTATGACTTTAAAACGCGGGCATTTCATTGGCTGACCGTGCTTTTATTTGTTGCCGCCATCGTGCTGGTAAAACTTTACGAGCATTTTGAAGATGATGATGTGGGCTTGTTATTGATTATTGGACACAAAGCCATGGGGGCCGCGATATTGTTTGTGTCCATATTGCGTCTAATAAACAGCAAAAGTATTACTAAGCTAAATTTGGCCGCTAATGGTTTTTTAAATCAATTGGCTACGGTGGTGCATAAGGTTTTATATCTTTTGCTCATTGCTGTTCCGGTATTGGGGGTGTTGTCTCAGGTTTTTGATCTGCCCGGTTTTGATGTCATTTTTTATGGCCTGGACGAGGATTTTTTTGAAGATGCCCATGAAAATTTCGCCAAACTGTTCATTATGTTAGTGGCCTTGCATTCTATGGCGGCACTGTTTCATGGCTTTATAAAAAAGGACAAAGTTTTATATAGCATGCTGCCTATAAAGTCATTGGATCGCTAAGGCAATACGGAGCCCGAGATGAGAGTATTGCTGGTAGAAGATGACCAATTGCTGGGTGAAGGCTTAAAAGGTGCTTTAGGTGTTAGTGGCTTTAGCGTGGATTGGGTACAAAATGGCCTAGCGGCCACCCACGCTTTATTAAGCGAAGACTACGAAGCTTGTGTATTGGATTTAGGCCTACCAGGCAAAGATGGTTTATCGGTATTACGCAGCTTACGAGAAAAAGGCAAACAAACGCCGGTCTTAATTCTCTCGGCTCGGGATACGCTCCAAGATAAAGTGACTGGCTTAGATGCCGGGGCTGACGATTACTTATTAAAGCCCTTTGAATTAGACGAATTGCTGGCGCGCTTGCGGGTGATGTTGCGGCGCGTTAGCCAAGACAGTGCCAGTCAATACCGTTGCGGTGCGGTGGCTATTGATCCCGTGACCAAAAAAGTCATGCTGGGCAATCAACAGGTTGTGCTGTCATCGCGGGAATACGCTCTGCTATTTGATCTCATGAGCCACAAAGGCCAACCCCGTTCTAAGCAACAACTGGAAAGTGGTCTATATGCCTGGGGTTCGGAAGTGGAAAGCAATACCGTGGAAGTGTATATCCACCGTCTCAGAAAAAAACTCGGTGTGGAACGTATCGAGACCATCCGTGGTTTTGGGTATGTGATGAAAAATATAGATTAATTCTCTGCTGGCCTTCGATAGATTTAGGTGCTCGCAATGGATAACAAAATTAATTGTTTTAAAAAGAAAATAGCGACGAGAATTTCTATTCTCTCTTTGTTGATTGCTATTATCTTGAGTCCTATTGCGTGGTATGTATCCTTAGAGCGAGCAGAAGAAAATATTGTCGGCTTTGCTGTGGAAGAGTCGAAGAAACTGCTGGCTAATAATCATTTTTTTGTCGGCGACGCCTCGCAGGCTGAAATAAATTCAGTAGTAAAGTCATTGACAGGCGATTTGTTTGATATTGCGGAAGTTTATGATGCCTCGGGGAATAAGCTTGCGGCCTCATCAACCCGCTTAGGTGAAGAGATGGAGTCTTTGTTGCCTAAGCATAATCGCCCTAGTAATGATAATTCAAAGTATGAAAAATATTCGCTGCCCAATAATCAGCATGTAATGAGCGTTTTTGTGCCTTTGAGAAATAACAATGAAATTATTGGCTATTTTGAAGGGGTTCGATTTATTCCTGCATGGCAGGATAAGCTAGTAACAGAAGATGCTGTTGAGTCATCCCTAATGGTGTGCTTGGCAGCATTAATTTGTGGTCTTGTGCTTTACCCCATAAGCTCTTCGTAGAAAGTTCGTCTGTAGTTACCGGCCAGAGGCCCAGTGCTGATGACAAATAACACTAGAGCAATTTCTTGCGAAGAGCTTAATGATTCGCCTGTTTCGTGAGAATCAAATAAAAACCACAAAGATTCTTGAATCACATATTTCCCTGATGGAGTCATTAGGCCGCTCCGTGGCCAAGCGAGATTCCGATACCGGCGATCACAACTATCGAGTGGCGTGGTACGCCTCCAAGCTTGGGGCGGCCATGGGCTTAAACAATGAAGCATTAGAGTCTCTGATTGCGGGTAGTTTTTTGCATGACGTGGGGAAAATTGGGATTGGTGATGCCATTTTATTGAAGCCAGGAAAACTGACTGACAGTGAAATGGACATCATGCGCACTCATGTCACCATTGGCGAAGAAATTGTGTCAGGGATTGATTGGTTAAAAGGCGCGGCTGAAGTGGTGGCGGGCCATCATGAAAAATGGGATGGTACGGGTTATCCCCGGCAATTGAGCCAGACCGCTATTCCGCTCTCCGCCCGGATTTTTGCTGTTGTTGATGTATTTGATGCCTTAACCTCAGATCGCCCTTATAAAAAAGCATTTTCCCTAGAAACAGCTCTGGGCATTATCAAAGAGAGTACAGGTACTCATTTCGACCCTACGGTGGTGGGGGTTTTTACGGATATGGCCGAAGAGCTTTATGCTTTCGCACGTTCAAATAATGCCCGTATCGCCGATGAGATTATGAGTCAGTTCTTGATTGTGGCGAACGCGCAAGGTAATTCCTAGTTTGTTGTTTATATGAGTTCTTTATTTTTCTCGTCCGCAGCGGCGTCTATTCGCCGCCGCCTGATTGCTTCTTTAGTGTCTTTGACGGTCTTGCTGTCTATGGTCGTGGCTTATATTAGTTACGATAAATCTAGGCATGAAGTTGAAGAGGTGTTGGATGGGCAATTGGCGTTATCGGCGCGCTTGGTTAGTGCGTATTTGACGGATCAGAGTAATCAAGATTTAGTGCTGCACTTGGGTAAGCCCAGTAAGGCTTATGAGCAGCCTATTATGATTCAGGTTTGGAATCAGGCCGGGCGCTTAGTGGCTCATTCCGATAATGCACCGCTCAATCCTATTGCGGCACAAGAAGGCTACTCGAATATGGTCATTGAAGACGAAGAGTGGCGTATTTTTTCAGTGCGCGTGAGTAATGGCCGCTTTAATATCCAGATTGCAGAACCACTGAATTCCCGCGATCAAGCCTCCTTGGAAGTGCTCATTCAAGTTTGGAAGCCGATTGTATTATTAGTGCCTGTGGCTGTTTTTCTTTTCATTTACGCCATTAATGATGCGCTAAAGCCCTTATCTCGTTTGGCGGGTAAGGTATCTAGTCGTAGCGTGGCAAATTTAGAGTCAGTTAATTTGGCCAATGCGCCACAAGAAGTGCAGCCCTTGGTGCTGGCGCTCAATGCGCTCTTATCTCAGTTAAAAGACGCTATGGATTTGGAGCGGCGCTTTACGGCGGATGCCGCCCACGAGTTAAGAACACCACTGGCGGCAATTCAAGTGCAAGCCCAGTTGGCTTTAATTGCCCCAGAAGGCGAGCCACGTAATAAAGCTTTGCATGGCGTGGTGCAAGGTACGCGCCGGGCCTCTCGTTTAGTGGAGCAATTGCTGAGATTGGCACGTTTAGATCCATTACGTGCGCCGAAACAATGGAGCAGCGTCCATTTATCAGCCTTAATTCAAGATTTAATCCAAGAATACCCATTAGACGCTGACCGTATTCGGGTACAGATTGACGATCAGCTATTAATTCAAGGGGATGCGGATCTAATTTTTATTGCCTTACGCAATATCCTGGATAACGCCCTCCGCTATAGCGATGAGGAGAGCGAGATTCGTGTTGGCTATAGCACCAGGGAGGATGGGATAGAGATTTGGGTGGAAGATCAGGGCGTTGGTGTGCCTGAAGAGGAATTGGCTCGTTTAGCCGAGCGCTTTTTCCGCGCCAGTTCTGCCAGCCGTGAGGGCTGTGGTTTGGGTTTGGCTATAGTGGCGCGGGTGGTGGCTTTGCATGAGGCAAAACTCAGCTTTGCCAATCGCCCCGAGGGTGGGCTGCATGTGGGGATTACTTTTTATACCCCCAAAGCCTTGTGTTAATACCCCGTTAAGCTTGGCATCGTAAGCTTCTCCGCTATATTTTTATGGGGAAGCGCGATGGATAATATTCAAGTTCGTACTCAGCTTTTTATTCTGGTTTCCGGTCTCTGTCTGCTCTTGCTTTTTATTGGCGGGGGCGGGATTTATGGCACTTCCGTGAATCACCAAATGTTTCACAATGCCATTGATGATGCCCAATTGGCGGATGAAATAGGGCGGCTCAATATCCGTATTTTCGATTCTCGGCTGCATATTGCTCAGGCTATGATTAGCCCGACACTGGAAAAATCCCAGCGTGAAAGCAAAGTCATTACTGAAAACATCCAAACGATTAAAGGCTTGCTGGATAAGCTCAATCAGTATGAGCTGGATGCCGCACAGAAAAAGACTTTAATGCAGATGGTGGATGTGTGCTCGCAATTTACGGATGCCTATCTCAAAGAAGCGGCAGCGGTCTTGCAAAGTGGTGATGCTCATGCTTTAGAAAGCTTGCAACAAAAAGCTGATTCGTTTTACAAGCCGGTCAAACAATCCCGTGAGGCCATGACTCAAGCGCTAATGGCCCGTACCCAGTCCCACAAAGACGAAGCGAATCAAACGTATAACTTTACGCTTAAACTCTCTTCGGTAATTTTGCTGGTCGGTTTGCTATTAGCCATTGTAGGCAGTGGCCTGTTAATTCGTAATATTGGCCGCCGGGTGTCTATTTTGCTGAATGCCTTGCAAGAGGTGGAACGTCATCATGATATGACTGTTCATGTACCGGCTGACGGTAGTAATGAGTTGGCTTCTATTGGTAAATCCCTAAATAGTGTATTGGAAAATCTACGGGCGTTAATTGTAGAAACCAGTGCCCACGCCCACCGCGCTTTAGCCACGGGCAATACCTTAGCGGGTGATGCAAAAGCCGCAGAAAGCGCCGCAAGTGGGCAATACAGTGCCATTAGCGTGGTGGAAAAAGCGCTCTCGGATATTGTGGAACAAGTGGATGGGATTACTAAGCAAATTGGTAGCACCAATGTGCTGGCGGAAAAGGGCGAACAAGGCGGTGTGGATGGGGAATTATTGGTTAAAGAAGCCGCCGACGAAATGATGCGTATTGCCCACCATGTCGAACAATCGGCCCGGGATATTTCTACATTAGAAGCCCAATCCAGTGAAGTGGATCAAATTGTATTGGTGATTCGGGAAATTGCCGAACAAACTAATTTATTGGCTTTAAATGCCGCCATTGAAGCAGCCCGTGCTGGGGAATCGGGCCGTGGTTTTGCGGTGGTGGCCGATGAAGTGCGTAAATTAGCGGAACGCACCAGCACCGCCACGCAGCAGATTCAAGAAACCATTAGCAATATTCGCCGCGAAACCATGGCCGCTGTGGCGAGTATGGGCGAAGGGGCAACGCAAGCGCGTTTGGGAGTGGAGCGAGCGCATAAAGCCGCCACGTCAATTATGGCTTTGCGTGAGCATTTAAGTGCTATTCGCGTCAATGTGGCGGAAATTGACCGGGCGGCGGGCTTTCAAAAATCAGCCACAGAAAAAGCACGTCAGCAAATTGTGGAATTGTCTGGCTTATCTATGAAAGCCCATGAATTGTCGCAACGGACTTTAGGCTCGGCATCGGAAGTGCGGGAATTAAGTGTGCAATTAAATGCCTCTGTGGCTGATTTTAAGCTGTAAGTCAATGTCGCTAATGGCCTCGTGCCGTTAAGGTTTGTTCATATTCGGTTCAGTTCGTCCTGGCACTATGAAGGTGTTGCATACTTAATAGGAGCTGGAAATGAATCGTTCATTGATTAGCGGCATGATCGCAGCGCTGTTTTTGAGCGCTTGCGGGGGCGGTGGTGGTGGCGGGCTGATTGCGCCCGCGAGCCTGTCCGGTGTGGCGGTGGATGGCTATCTACAAGGGGCCACCGTATTTTTGGATGTAAACCGTAACGGTGTGCAAGACAGTAATGAGCCAGGAGCGGTTACGGATAGCCAGGGGGGCTATTCTTTAGACATCAGTTCTCTGTCTGGACAAAACATTAATGGCTTGCCGATTGTGGTCACGGGCGGGGTGGATAGCGATACGGGTTATGCGTTTGCGGGCCGTCTGCTCAGTCCCGTGGATAGCAGCAGCACCAGCCAAGTGGTAACGCCGCTGACTACCTTAGCCGAAGCCGCCTTGTCGCAAGGTTTAGCGCGCAATGTCACTGAGGCGCGTAGCTTAGTGGCACAAGGCTTAGGTCTGTCCAGTGGCGACGACCTCAAAACCAATCCGATTAGTCGGGTGGGTTCCCAATCCGAGATTTATATCAAGCAAGTGGCATTGCAACGGGCCATGCAAGTGCTGACGGCGGCAGAGGCACAAACCAGCGATAGCTTGGGCTTTGAAGCACAAAATCGTATTGCTCAAGCCGTAGCCAGTGCAGTGGTAACGCAGGCCCGCACCGGGCAAGGTGCCAGTTCGGTGGCTGCCTTGGTGAGCCAAGTGTCCACGGCGGGTTTGAGTAACGCCGCCCAAACGGAGCAAGCGAAAAGCGCCGCCCAGCAGTTAGCCGAGTCCACCGAAAGCAGCGTGCGTACCGCCATTGCCAGCCTCAATCTCACCACCAGCACCCAAAGCCAAGCCATTACCAGCCTGAGTACCAGCAGTGGTGCGGTCTTAAAGTCTATTGATGCCCTCCGTCGCAAAGTCGAAACCAAAGTGGAGCGCGGCGGCACGGTTAATTTAGCGACCTTGGCTCAAGAAGTGGAAACGGAACAAGGGCGTTCTGGTATTGGTTTGATTGCTAAATCGGGTCATTCCCAGCAAGAAATTCAGTCCGGTGTGAGTAGCTTAATTAGCGCCAATCAAAGTACCCCCAGCACAGCAACACAAAATCAAGCGCCCAATATCAATGGTCGTTTATTGGCGTCCAATTGTTTTCAATGCCATGCCACGGGTGGTCAAGGTGGATTTGAGCGTATTCGGGGTGAAGCGGGGGAAATTCGTGACTATCTGAATAAGGCGGCTAATAGCGGCATTATGGCGGCCCATGCTCAGGGTTATACCGATGCGCAATTGACGGCCATCATTAATTACTTCCAGCAATAAGAATTGGAGCTGCCAAATGAGTGAAATTAATTTAAAGCGCCGTCACTATTTGCAATGGGGGGCCGCCAGTTTGGCCGTGGGTTTATTGCCTGCGGTGGCCTGGACTGATGACCACGACAACGAATACGCCAGCACCACTTCGGGCGGTAATGCGCCTTATGCCTTGGCAAGCACGGGTCTGTCCGCACGGGTAGTGGTAGTGGGTGGCGGCATGGCGGGGGCCACGGTGGCCAAATACCTGCGCCTGTGGGGCGGGGCCACTGTGCAAGTGACGCTGGTGGAGCCCGATAGCGCTTACACCTCCAACATCATGAGCAATCTGGTGTTAAACGGTAGCCGTAACCTCAGCAGCTTGGCCTTTAGCCACGACAACCTGAGCAGCCGCTATGGTGTGGTGATTAAGCGCGCCTCGGTGAGTGCCATTGATAGCAGCAATCAACAAGTGCAGCTATCCGACGGCAGCCGTCTCAGCTACGACCGTTTGGTGGTGGCGCCCGGTGTGGAATTTGAAGCGGCCTATGGTCTGACGGTGGAGGATTACAACACCCGCACGCCCCATGCGTGGCGCGCCGGGCCACAAACCCAATTGCTGCGGGATCAGCTATTGAACATGCCCACAGGCGGCACGTTTGTGATGACCATCCCCAAAGCGCCTTACCGCTGCCCACCGGGGCCGTATGAGCGCGCTTGTTTGGTGGCGGACTACCTGAAAACCTACAAGGGGGCCGCCAGCCGGGTGGTGGTGTTGGACGAAAACGCGGCTATTCAGGCCGAAGTGGAAAACTTCACCCGCGCTTTCAACGTCGTCCATGCGGGCGTGATTGATTACCGCCCTGGTGTAACGGCGCTGCAAATCAATGCCAGCACGAAAACCGTGTCCTTTACCAATAACCAAGGGGTGGCGCAAAGCATTAGCGCCCAAGTGCTCAACCCCATTCCGCCCCATCGGGCAGCGGGGAGCAGTGGCAGCGGTTGGCTGAAAACGGCAGGTTTGGCCAACAGTGCTGATGGTCGTTGGGCGGTGGTGAATGTACTGAGCTATGCCTCTACCGCTGTGCCTAACATTCACGTCATTGGCGATGCGGCCCAATGTGGTTTGCCCAAAGCCGGTCATGTGGCCAACCAAGAGGCCAAAATCTGCGCCGATGCCATCGTGCGTTTATTGGCTGGGGGCCAACCCGATCCGGCGCCCGTGGCCAATTCCGCCTGCTATTCGCCCATCACCGCCTCGACCGCTTCATGGCTGACGGCGGTTTATCAATACGATGCGGGCAGCCAAGCCATGAAAGTGGCGAATGCCGGTGGCAATATCGTCGGCGCCAAAGCCATCGAAGCCGCCAGTATCAGCAGCAAAAACTTCACCCAGATGGGCACGTGGTTTAACACGCTCATGGGGGATAGCTTTAGCTAAAGCCTCTTAGCCTAGGGATTGCCTGCGCCGAGATGAGGGGCGGGCAATCCCCCATGCGCGCTGTGAAACAATACTGTTATCAATAAGTTTTACACTAAACTAGCCCCCCTCTCTTGTGCTTGCGAGTTGTCCTGTGTCCGTTTTGCGCCGTTTTTCCCCGTCGTCGTCATCTGTCCAAGGCCTAGGGGGGCGTGTGGCCCGTACTTCCGGGCCTTTGTTATTTGTGGCCGGGCTGTTACTGGGCAGTGCCGTGTTGGGGCAGGTGCTGGGGGGCTTTGTGGTACCGGATACGGCGCCAGTGCAGTGGCGTAGCGAGCGAGCCGGGCAGGGCATCGAGGCGCTGGCGCAGCACAATTGGTTTGCGTCAGGGGCACAAGCACAACAGGCGGCGGCCCCCAGTGCCAATTTGCGCTTGATCGGTTTGATTGCCGCCAGCCGCCAAAGCCAGGGCGTGGCC
>JACCDO010547949.1_pt1 | contig 12618 bp, 5 predicted proteins | sample 7446101 | NCBI WGS metagenome assembly JACCDO01 (sample SAMN15323440, study PRJNA562643) | freshwater metagenome | isolation source: river surface water | place: USA:Blue River Watershed | collected 2017-08-16
ATGAAATTTAATATTTTTATTTAGATAATTATTTATTTTAAAAAAATGTTCCCAACTAATTATTGTAATTTTATCATCAATTGTAAGTATAATACCGGATATATCTATTGAATTATTTATTTTATTAATAAAACATTGTTGTTTATTAGTTTCATAAGATAATAGTAACTGAGATGTAAGTTTATCTATAGAATTAAATTCAGTTATTTTATCATATTTAATATTATCTATTTTTTTAAAATTAATTAAATCATTAAAAAAATTCATTATTCTAATAATTTAATTATATAATTGTAATCCTAATTACACGCAATCTAAAAATTCGGTATAAAATTATATTGGTTATCACATTTTAAATATCTACATCTTAAATTTATTGGAAAATCATATTTTTTACACCAACTAAGTGCATATACAGTTTGTTCTTTTTTAATTTCATTTAAATCATCATTTGATAAGTTTAAAGATGTAAGTGATATTACTTTTAAAATTCCTTTAATTTGTCTTGATACAAAATATATATTTAACGAATGAATTATATCTAAAAAATCATAAGGAATTTCATTATTTAATATTCTTTTTATTTCTTTATTTTGTGATTTTAATATATTTAGTTCATCAACTATATTTAATAATCCATTTAAGTCATTATCATTTATACCTTTAAAACCCTTACAGATTAAATATTTTTCTGAATTAGCAGTTCTAGATGAAAAAGGCTTACTTATAATAATTTTATCAAAATATTTACATATTATATATATTAAATCTACACTAGATGAATGCATTAAATCAAATATTTTTATAACCATATTACCATTTATATCTAATATTGATAAACCAGTTATAATTTCGCAGTAAATTAATTGAAATGCATTTATTTCTTGATTTGAAAAATTATCTGAAAAATCAAAACCTCCATCTGCCGTTACTAAATTCGCTTTATTGTTTTTAAATAATTCACTATATGCTAATATATTATTTTTATTATATAAATCTCCGGTTCCATCTGCGCCATAAGATATTTCACAATTAAAACATTCGTTTAAAATTCTATTTGATTTTTTCCAACCAGGTATATTAAGATTATCGCTTTTTAAAGTGATACATCTAATTACATCATTTATTTCTAAATTTGTTTTATTATATTTTCTTCTGAAATAATTAAAACATTCTATAAAACCACCTGGTCCTTCAGCTAGTGCTCCATAAACTAGCGTATTTTTATTTAAATCTATTAAATTAAAATCATGTAATATTTCCCACATTTTAAAGAATGCTCTACTTATAGGGTCATAATTGGCTATACCGATATTTTGACTTTTATTTTTAAGTGTAAAATGTAAAAGTTCACATTCGTTTGATAGTTTTTTACAAAAATCCCATGCTCGATGATTATTTAATTTATCTATCATATTTTTATATTTGTCAAGCTTTTCATATAATTCTCTATCTATAAAATGTTCATTTTCTAGTTCTGAAAATTCTAAATTAAACCCTAATTCTGTATGAATATTATTTAGTTCTATAATATTTTTATTTATTAAATTCATTTACTAATTAAAAATATTATATTTATCTTTAAATAAAAAAAAATATGTATAAAATTAATGAATTATATCTAATTAATTCTGTCAAGTATATCTGATAATTTAGTTAAATATACATTAATATCGCTATCATTTTTATATTTTTCATCACTAAACTTATCAATAAATGCTTTTATAGTATCTTTATATTTCTTTGGCATACTTGTTACATCTGGATTTAAATAACCTTTTTTATTCAAAGTAGAACTTAATTGGTCATAAATCTTTTTAAATTCATTTTTTTCTGTTTCTGATATTTTTTTATATTTCTTAACTATATTTAAATTTTTAATCTTTTTTGGAATAACAGTTTTTTCAGCAGATGTATCTATTTTTATTGTCTTTGTATTTGAATCATCCTCATTTATTTTCATAACAGGTTCGGTTGTTTCATCTTCATCGTTTATTTTCATAATAGGTTCTGTAGTTTCATCTTCTATATTCATTACAGGTTCATTATTTTCATCTTCGTCAATTTCCATTACTGGTTCATTTGTTTCATCTTCGATAACCATAACTGGTTCTGAATTTTCATCTTCATATTCATCTTCATACATTTTAGGAGCATTAACAGTTACAGTTTTAATTTCAGGTATTTCTTTTGTTTCTTCTATTATTTTTTTAACATCTTTTTTAATAGCAATTTTTTTAGTAGGTTTTTGTACAATAATGTTTCCACTTGTAATACCTTCTTTAATTTTGTTAATAGCATATGTCCATGAATCATCATCTATATCACCAATTTCGGCTTTAATAATTTTACGTATTTCAGTCCATTTATTAACTATTGCCCATTCAATGATATCTTTTCTAGATTGTAATTTAATTGTAATAGTATTAACAATACGATTAATTAATGATTCTGTTTCAGTTTCTTTTCTAAATATGAAATAATTATTTAAAAATGATACCTTCTTTTCTTCATCAGTCATATTTTTAATAATATCTTGTGTTAAAGGTTCATTCGCATAATTTTTATACATAAATTTATATGCATCTTCAAAACTAGCATAAGATGTATTAGAATAAGTTGGTAAATTCATTTCTTTTAATTCATTTTCCTTAACTTGATGAATACCTACTTTTTCTAATTCAGATGCAAAGTATTTAAAATTAACTAAAAATTCTTCATGTACTTTACCAATAGCATAAATATATACACCAATTGGTAATGATATCGAAGTTTCATCATCTTTAAATTTATTATCTTCAACTATATAGTTTTTAATTATTCTAAGTATATTCTTACCTGAAAGATTAATTTTATGGTCTGCTTTATATGGCAAATCTTTTAATAATTCAAAGACACGAGCCCCGTCAAAACAACAACCAATTAAAAATCCACCTTTTTTAAGGTTTTTACTAATGTTATTAATAAGGTTATTTAATGATGATTTATTTTGAAAGAAGTAATGTAAAGCAAACATAATTGAAATAATGTTAAAACCCTTATCTTTAAATCTAGTGTTTAATTCTACATCTGGATACCATAATTTTTTATATAATATTTTAGATTGTAAATCAGAAAATGCCGATTCATCGTCAAATGTTTTAGATACGTCTCCGACTAAGAAATGAATATCCGGCATTTTTCCTTTATATATTTTTTGATTTTTATAGAATTGATGACGCTCACATGCACCATCATTTTCATCGTAAATATTGTTTTTAACTGAATCAATACCTACGCATATATCTATTTCATTATCACGCCATTTAGATATATCACCGCCTTTACCACATGCTAAGTCGAGTAAAGAAATATGTTTAATATCGCCACTACGTAAATAATTGACTACACTACCTATTAATAATTTATTTTTAATAAATTTATTATGAAAGTCTTGTAATGAAATTGTAATTGATTTATCACGATGTTGTTGTTGATAAGATTTAACATAGTATTTATCTTCTTCATCTGGTATAGTCGGGATATTTTGCCCGGTTGTAATAATTTCTTCTGTAACCGGGTTATGTATTGACATCCAAATATTTTCAGCAATATTTATATTATTACCAAAGTTCATTTTATCAATGTTTATATCACTTGGATTTTGAATTTTATCACTAATAGTTTTTATATTACGTTTAAATATATCAAAGTTTGAATTTATATTATTTATAGATGATTTAACTTGTGGTATATCACGTATATATTTTAATACTTTATCAAATAATCTCATTTGATTATCGTTTAAATTAACATTATTATTAACTAAACGAATAGCATTTTGAATCATATCAAAGGCTTTCTTTTGTTCTAATAATCCTAAACGATAAGAAAATGTTTTATCATGACGAGTACGTAATATTTTCCATCTAAGATTTTTATTTTGTTCATAATCATTTAATTTATTATCAAATCCTGTATAAGATACTTCTACTATTGTATTATCTTGTACTACTTCACCTTCTAAATCACTAACAATTAATTTATTTGTCTGAAAATCACAAGGAAAATAACCGAAATAAATATCTTCATCTAATGGATGTTTAGGTTTAAAAAGTATTGGTTTTTGTGGTCCAATTTTACGTTCATTTTCTTTATTAGAACATGGATTTGTTTTAATAACTTCTTGACCACCATTAAATAAATTACCAATTTTATATTTTTTTGTTTCAATAACAGATTGATTTCTAGATATTATAGTTTTTATTTTATCTTGTTTTAATACACGACTACCTAAACTAGCAACATCTTCTTTTTCAAATTTAACTAAGAAATCAATTGTATTATCTTCAGCTGGTTTCCATTTTAAATTCATTTTCCAAGTATTAGCTATATTTAAATCATAATTATAATCATTATCTTTAAAACCAACTGGTGCATATATAGGTGTATAAATTGTACCATCTAATTTATAATTTGTTAATCCTGCTTTATATTTATTCCATATTAATTTAGTTTTATCAAATATAGTAGAAATATTAGTAGATATTAAAAATTCTTTAACAAAAATATCAATATTTGTTTCGTTATGTTTAGTATATTTATTTAATAAATCTATAAATTTATTAGCATAAGATAAACGTGTATTAACATTATCATTTGTAATTAATGGTAAATTACAGATATCTTTATTATCATAAATATATGTATCAAAAATACCATATTTATTAATAATAGGACGTTTAGAAGCAATTTCACCACGTCCATATCTTAAATATTCACCATTTATTAAAATACATCCTTTAATTTCAAATTCATCATTTAATTGAATACCAGTATTAATAACATTCATATTTGAATCAATTAAATAAATACGATTCTTATAATCAATATATCTTTTTGAATCTTCATATGTTAAATCAGATAAACCGATTTTAAATAATAACATACCAACACCATCAGCTTTTTCAGTTACAGAATAATCTGAAATAATGGAATTTGGATTTTCAGGACGAACATCGTCCATTGAAATACTTACAACTTTAGGACTCATAAAATATCTTTGATAATCGCCTTTTTTAAATTTATATTCAATATTAGACATTTGTTTTTCATTTTGCATTTTAATTTGTTCAATAGGTGTAGGAATATCTTTTATTAGGTTAAAATAGTCATATTGATTTGGATATTTATTAATTAATTTTTGTATTTTATCGCTATTATTTTCACTTGTTTTTAATTCACGATATTCTTCTACATCTTCCAATATGTCATTTTTATAATTGATTTTATCAACTAATGTATTTTTAACAATATTTGAATAGATATATAAAACATCATTTTTTTCAACAAATGAAGTAAATTTAGGAATATCATAACAAGCTTCTAAAATTTTATTTAAATAATTATTAGTAAAATCAATAAATGTTTTTTTAAATTCATTATTCATAATTGGATTTAAACGTATAAATTCAAATTCAACTTCATAAGATTCATTTGATTCTGCTAAATTAGAGTCAATAAAATTTTGGACTGCAATTTGTTCTTCATAACCATATTCATTAATTCTTGATTTAGAATTTTTAATTTTACTTAAATCAACTTTAACATCAAAATTATTATTAAGATTTATATAATAAGTAGAACGGTCTTTTAAACGATATGTTTTATATAATTTATCAAATCCGTTTTTATTAATAAGACTAGTTGCCATATCATAAGTAGTAGATGCTACATCAGATAAATTAACTAATATTTTATCATCAATACTACTAATTATCTTAGACCATGGTTTAACCTTATCTGATTCTTTAACCAAAATTTCTATTTTACCAGCTAAACGAGCATGATATGATTTTAAATCAATCAAACAACGTTTATTTTTAAGAGTACTAGAAAACTTGGTTAAATTAGTAGATGTATGTTCCCAATTAAAGTCACCTTTAAATAATACCTCATGTTTTGAGGGTAAATTACCGGTGTTACAATATCTAGAAATATCATCCATATTAAAAATAGTAAATCTCAAATTATTTAAGTTATCATTAAGATTTACTTTTTCTGTTTTATTTATAAAAATATCTAATGATTTCTGGTTTTTTTCAACACGAGCTAAATCTAATTTATCTAAGTAATTAGATATATTTTTAAATTGTGTATAATTTATTAAATTTGAATCACCTCCAAATTGTGGATTTGATAACCCAAGACGTAATTCTATTTCTAATTCACTAAAATTATAAGATGAAACAATGTTCTCATCGAATAAACTAATTAGTTCAATTTCTTCTCGTTTTAATAAATTAGCCATTATATATAATATATTTTTAAATTTTTAAATAAAAAAATATTATATTAATTTAATTATCAATTTTTTAATATAATTTCAATTAATTCTTCTTTTTTAATATTTACTTTTCCAGTCTTACCATCTTTTTTAATATCAATATTTAAAGAATTTGCTATATTTTGTAATTCTTCTAATTTCATTTTATCTAATGAATCTTTATTTTTTAAAGATATTGTATTCTCAATTCCTATTTTTAATTCATTTAATAATTTCTTTATAAACTCACCTCTTATTAAACCCTTCTTTGGCTTAATTGTATAATATTTATTATTTAATTTATAAACTAATATTGTTGCATTATTTGAATTAAATTTATTTAAATAAACTGGTATTTGTTTATTTTCTATATACACTATATTTAAGTTTAATACTGAACCTATGACTTTTAACATACATAACGGTATCTTCTTATTTTCAATAAAATATTCGTCTATCTCGGCTTTTTTACACTCTTTTGATGTAAAATTACACTCTTTAAATAAATTTTCTTTATTAAATATACTTACACAATCTATTTTATATTCACGTAATAAATTTTGTTTATCTTTAAAAGATTTTATATAAAAATCGTCACAAATACTATCAAAACATAAATATGCAAATACATCATCTTTATTTTCAAGATATTCCAGAATAATTAGATTTTCATCTGTATTTAACTTATTTAATAAATCATTATCATATTTTTTAAATTCATTATTTTTAGCAATAGGTTTAGTATTTAAACTACTATTAATCGATTTAGATTCTAAATTTATTAATTTATCATCTATTTTATTAATATATAAACTATTACCCGATGAATCATTGGTTGAACTTAATGTTTTGTTTTTTTTACGTTTTTTATTTACAACTTCAATAAATCCATCATCGTCTGATGAACCTGCATCTATATTACATTTAATATCATGTACTATATTAGTATTTGATTTATAATTATTGTTATTATAATTATTATTTGTCTTATTATAATCTTTAAAGTTTTTGTTTATTTTAATTCGTTTAGAAGAATTATTAATGATATTATTAAACAATTCTTCTAATGTATTTGTATTATTAAATTTATTTAATTCAATATTATTATTATTTTGAATAGATTGTATTACATCTAATTCTGAGTTAGTTGTACTACTATTTTTAAATTTTGAAAGTAAAAACATAAATTTATTATTATATTGATAGTTCATAAATGTATATATAACTAAATAAAATTTTTAAATAAAAATCAAATTTATCTAAATTATTAAATTATCGTCTTCTTCATCATCATCGTCTGATAAATTAGTAATCGTATTAGTATCATCATTTTCAAAATCTTCTTCATCTTCTTCATCATTATTTGTATTATCATTATCATTATCATTATCGTTATCTTCTTCATTATCACTAATATTTACTTCATTGGTAGTTTCATCATCTTCATTATCATTAGTAACATTATCGTTTTGATTTAAATTAGTATTATCCCATATATTACGATTAACATCTCTACATTTCTTAAGAATACGTGCTTTAACTCCTTCAAAACGTGTTTTAGAATTTTTTAGAGATGGATAATTAATTTTATCAGATGAATTAAATTGTTTAAGATTAGTAGTAGATAATTTTTCTAAAAAATTTTGAAATGAAAATGAATCATCTTTAAGATTTTTAATACGGTTAAGTTCATTATGAATATAGTTTTTATCGTGAAATGTACTATTTTTAATATCTGATGTATTATTTTTCTTTTTATTAATATTTGTATCAAGTTTGGTATTATCTAAAATAATTTTATTTTTTTTTGAAAAGTGTATAAATTCCCAAATCTTAGTAATAGTATTATCATCTATATATTTTAAATTAATGAAAACACCATTATTATTTTCAGAATATTTATCAGTATTATTACGGATAATATTAAAAATTTCAGATAATTCAGTATAACTAAGATTTGAAATTTCTTTCTTAAGTAATTCACGATTTTTTTGAGATAATTTTTTAGATTCAAAAGATTGTGTAGAAATCATATTAATAATATATATTAAAATTTTTATAATGAATAAGCGTAAAAAATAAATTATAAAAATTTTATTGTTCTTTTTGTATAAATTTAGCGATAACTTTAATAAATTCATCATTTAATTGGAATTTATAATTTACTATTTCTACAGTAATCATATCATCTATTTTAATTTTTTCAAAGAAACTAGTATCTTCATGATGTATTGCAGCTACTATAACTTGTAATGGTCCATTTACAGCAAAAATACCTATTTTATTAATACCAATAACTTTACAATTATTAATACGGTCGCCATCGCTTGGTTTGCAAATATGACCTTCTAATTTAATATTATAATAAACATGCCCATTAAAATGTGATGTATTAACTTTACCGATACTACGTGATATAATTCTAATAGAATCTTTTTTAACAAATCCTAAATCGATACATTTATCACCATACTTTTTTTTAACAATATCTAATAAATATGAATCAATATTAATATTGCTTGAATTTACTTGAGATAAATCTAAAGATTCTTTTACTTCAAAAGTTTGAGGATAATAAATATTACTTGACATAATTTTTTACTATATTATATTAAAAGTTAGTTTTTAAATCAATTTTTTCTTAATTGTAAATATCTTTCTTCTATTCTTAGAAAAAATCTTATATTTTTATTTACATCTGGATTAAATAAATCATTATGTCTTAATAATAATTGTATTTCCATACATAATTCATCTTTACCAGCCCATGTATTTTTATTATTTGGGTCATATTTATTAAATTTTAACAAATTATTAATTATTGTAATTAAATCAATCTTATCTTTACCACCCGATGCTGTACCACAAACTGCACCAGGACGGTCATTCTTTTTAACAACTTTTTTATTTTTACCAAGTTTAATTTCATAAGTACCATCATTTTTATTAACTAAAAAAAATTCATTTGCTTTTTTTCTACTTTCTGCAATAAAACCTAATACAGATTCTTCTGGTTGTATTAAATCATTATATTTAAAAGGTACTAATGGTAAATTTAAATATTTAGCAGCACGTTCGGTTTGTTTTTCAAAACTATTATTTATATATTCATATAACTTATATTGTCCATCTTGGTTATATGTTTGAAAACCTAAAATCGTACTAAAATTATAATTTTTATTTTCAATATCTTTTATTTCATTTATATTTTCCTTTGACTTTATTAATATAAACGGTATTGTATTTGGAGTATTATAATATAAATTAATAAATTTAGCAATATCTATTTCTGAATATTTATAGTTACTTGTATTTGATAACTTTTTATTAATTATTTTATAAAGAATATCAAGAATAAATTCAATTCGCATTTCAAAATCAAATTCTTTTTCTAACCATTCAAACATTAAGTAACCTATTAATAAATATTTTGATGGCATAAGTGGTTTTTTAAAATCAAATTTATTTGGATAATAATTAAAATACTTATTAACATATTCGTCTAATTCATTAAGCTTATTTAAAACTAATAAAGTATCTATATTATTAACTTTATCTATAATATTTTCATCTAAATCAACCCTAATTTTATCAGTATCATTTACTATATTATCATCTGTTAAGTTAATACTTTTATCTTTTGAATAATAAGGTAAATAACGATATGCAATCGGAATATTATCATAATCAATATTTAAAGGTTGAAAAATATAGTATCCATTTATAGCAACAATATAACCTTGTTTTCCATATTTATCATTGATTATATCTTTATCATTAATCATCATATCTAAAGAAAGCCAAATAATATCATCAGCTAAATCTGAATTATTTTTAAGAACATATTCAAGAACTTGATTTTCAGTAAAAACATAATTTGTTAAAAATAAGTTTTTAATATAATTTTTTATTAAATTAATATCATCTTCTGCTTGAAATTGATTAAAAGTATCATTATTTATATGATTGTCTAAATGAGCAACACAATCAAATTTACATCTACCAAAACCACAACGAATTGAACCATCTTCATCATATAAATTAATAGTTCTTTCCATATTTTTAGAATCTGTAATTTTATATTTTTCTAAATTATATTCGCTATTTTTATATAATTCACGTATAAAATGATTACTATATCCGTTTAATCCACAATCAACTGCATTTTTTTTAAGTAATAATTCAACCTCTGCTGCAATTTTCTTTTTAAGAAATGCCTTTCTATAAATATATTCATCTGGTAATTCTTTACCTATTTGTTGTTTAGAATGAGGTAATGTACTACAATGATAATAAATAGTAACATTATTTTTTTCTTTAGGTAATTCTTTATGTGAATTATTACGAACACCTCTACCTATAACCTGTTCTATTAAACTAAAATGAAACCATGGTTCCATGATATGTATTTCACGAATGTTAAATAAACTCAGACCTGTTTCAGCAACACCTGTACCTAAAATAACTTTTATTTCTTCACCATTTTTATTTGAAAATGTTCCTTTACCGTTTAAATCTTTAATTAAAGATGTTAATTCGTTTTTTGGCGTAGTACCATCAATGTAAATATATGATGCTTGACGACAAGTACTAGACCATTCTTTACAATATGAATTATGAATAGAACAAAATCTTTCTTTAGGTAATTTATCTAAAAAAGAACCACGTTTTCCTTTACCTAAATAACGAATAAAACCATTCGCTTCAAGTGCTAATGATAACCCCTTAACACCTGCAGATTTAAAATTAGAAAATACAAAACTAATACCTTGACATGATTGTATTGATTTTAAAATATTAAAATATTTAGCAGAATATTGATATAAATTATTTCTATGTAAAAATGGTTCTCCATCAATATTACGCACATGTGGTTGATAAGTATAAACATCATTACTTGTTATATTAAACGTAGCGTTTAAAACTTGTTCGCCGACTTCAACATCTCCAAAAGAATTAGGTACGATAATATTTGAAGCTTGAGATAATCTTTTAAAATTAAGTTTATATCCTTTATCAATAAAATTTTTATCATTATCAGTATCAGTATCAGTATCAGTATCAGTATCATTATTATCATCATTTAAATCCATATCATCTTCATCATTAATATTAAGAATATTAGTTTCATAATCAGTACAATCGGTTGTATCATCATCTATTTTAATTTCACGTAATAAGTATTTATATTGCCAATCAGATAAAGAATCTTTGAATAAGGATATTTGTTTTATTTTATTCTTATCATCAATACGTACCCATTTACCACGATGATATGAACATTTAGGATTAGGTGTATATGTATTTTCATTTGGATATAATTTAATAGGGAAAAAGAATGGATTTTCACCTCGAACATACGAAATATATCCTCTTGATTTATCAATTAAAATATTTTTACCTTCTTCTTTTAGATTACCATCTTTAGTAAATATATCATCCTCTTCAATTGGAGCTCTTTTATCAGCCCATAAAAGTAAATTTAATAACCATATAATTTCTGATGCAACATTATACATTGGAGTTGCACTAGCAAGAATAAATTTGGTATTTTCAGCATATCTAGCGATTAATTCAATATATGGAATGGCTTTTTTATCTTCTTTAGAAGAACCACCGAGACGTATAGAATGAACTTCATCCATAATAATAACACGATTCGAATATACATCACGTATATAATCTATTAATTGTTTTTCAATACGTTTAGAGCCTCTGTTTTTTAATTTTTGATATTGTGCATCAATTTCATTAGCTAATTTAACATAACCCATAAATTCATAATAATTTTCAATAATTTTTTTACGTTGATTTTTTAATTCTTTAATATTTTCATTATATGTTTTATCATCTATTTTATCTTTATTTTTATAATAAATTTCATCCATATTCATAATATTCGTATATTTATCACCTGTACATTGATTGCTAATATTGGAATTTTTAAATTTACGGTCAATTTCTTTTTCTATATTTAGAATTTCATCTAACCATGTATCTTTAAGGGTCGGTTTAGCTAAAACTAATATTTTTTTCTTATTAGCATAAACAAAATCAACAAAATTTTCAGCAATAGCTATACCGGCACATGTTTTACCGACACCGACTTCATGCCATAGTAAAATACTATTATAAGGTGTTTGTTTTGAAATATATGTTTTAGCAAACTTTTGAGAAGGAGATTTTATAAATCCTTTATCTTTAGCTTTATTCATATTTTTAAATAATTCTAAAGTTGTACGATTGATATAAAATTCTCTTTTATTTAAAATTTTTTGATTAAAATCTTTATCAGTAATTTCAGGATAATATTG
>JACCDO010581539.1_pt1 | contig 12618 bp, 13 predicted proteins | sample 7446101 | NCBI WGS metagenome assembly JACCDO01 (sample SAMN15323440, study PRJNA562643) | freshwater metagenome | isolation source: river surface water | place: USA:Blue River Watershed | collected 2017-08-16
AAATTATGCCTAATGAAAAAGTTCGTAAATATTTTCTCAATGCACTTTGTACATGTATTTCAGGTGAAACTAAAGAAGAAAAACTTTACATTATGACAGGTTCTGGTTCTAACGGTAAATCACTTACCATGGATCTTATGTATTTTGCATTGGGTGATTATTATATGTCTTGTCCCATTACTATTATTACCAGAAAACGTGGTCAATCAAATGAAACTTCACCTGAAAAAGTACGTATGAAAGGCAGACGTTGTGGTGTATTTCAAGAAACTGATGATGGTGAAAAACTTAATGTTGGTGTCATGAAAGAATTCACTGGTGGTGATAAAGTATTAGTTCGCGATCTTTTTAAAGGTGCTAATGAGATGATTGAATTCAAACCACAAATGAAATACTTTTTAACATGTAACCAACTTCCCGAAGTTCCATCAAATGATGATGGTACATGGAGACGTTTAAGAGTTATTAACTTTGGTTCTAAATTCACAGATAACCCAACAAAACAAAACGAATTTAAAATTGATACTAAACTCAAACAAAAAATCGAACAATGGGCACCAACATTTATTAGCTATTTACTTCACTTGTACAATACCGAATACAAGAATAAAAATTATCTTGAAGAACCAGATGAAGTTATGGCATCAACCAAACAATACAAGATGGAGAACGACTTTTACACCGAATACTTGATGAACAGAATTACTGTTACAAATAATTCCAAAAATAGAATTGGTGTTACAACTATTTGGGAAGACTTCAAAGTATGGTTCAAACGTGACTACGACGCTAAAGCTATGCCTAAACGTCTTGAATTCATTAAATTTATGTCCAAACAACTTGGCGAACCATCAGTCAAAGGTTATGAAAATGTTATATTTAATACAGCAGTTGATTCTGATGACGAAGCCGATCATGCATCTGGTTCTAAGAATGATCTAGATGTTTAATAATTAATCAATTTATAATGCTTTATAGCTAATAATATTTTTTTAATAAAAGAAAAATTATATTTTTCGTTTATTAAAAAAAATTGAAATTTTAATTATATACGGGGTTCTTAAATAAACTCTAATGTCATTTTGCAATAACCACATCGATTATTATTCAAACATACCTTTGAATGCTAATAATTTTTCTGGTTGGCATAAAGATGCTGTAAACAATATTAATAATAATTTGTATCGTACTCCTTCGACTTCGTCTACATCATCTTCGTCATCTGGTTCTTATTATGGTATTTCATCTAGTGAAAAATCTGATTCGCTTAACGCTAACTCATCCGGTTCATACATTACTCATTGTTACTTTGGTTCTCAATCAGGTAATTATGTTACAACTTGTATTGGTTAAAAAAATTTAGAGTAAAATCTAAACTTTCTAACTCAATACATTGTCATTATGATAATCATTATGTTTAATTTTGAAAGAAATTACATTTTGATAACTCTTTGATTGTTATCCTTTTACTAGGATCAATCTCCAACATTGTTTTAATAATTTTAAAAACCTGTAATTTATCACTAGGTGTTAAATCTAATCCATTTAATTTTCTATCTAATCTTGATTCATCTGGTTTAGAATAATCTATTATTTTATATTTGGAATCAAAAAATTGTTTGTAATGTTGTGTTTTCTTTAAAAAGCTTGATGGAAAATCACCACATGTTTCATTTATTAAACACAAATGATAATAGTCGCGTGAATATTTAGAATCTTTATTTGGATCAAATAATAAATCACCTGATAATAGTTCATAAAATGTACATCCTAATGCCCATACATCTACTGGCAAAGAACATTTTCCCATCAATATAATTTCAGGTGCTTGGTAATATCTAGTACCAAAAGCTTGCTCATAATAATTATGTGAATCACAATGAGTTCCAAAATCACCCAAACTTACATTCATTTCATTTAAATATTTTTCATCAATTGAATATTTTGATATATCTGATTGGTGATATTCTTCTAAAATTTTGTTTGTAATTTTTTCATGTATAGATTTTCTAATTGTTATTTTATCTTCTTTTTTCATATTATCTATTTTTGATAAATCTTTTCCAAGACTTACCCAATATTCTTTTTTTAAGTTTGTGTACTTTTCAAAAAAGTTTTCTTCTCTATATCTTTGAATAATAAATTTATCTTTGTCATTTAAACCTTTAATTAAAATATTATCAGTTTTAATATCACCATGAAATACCTTAAATTTTTCATGTAGAATTTTTACTGCTTCTATCAATTGTTTCATTATTTTTTTAACTGTGTTTAATGGAAATCCATTTGAAAAATCACCTTTTCTAAGTAATCCATCAAGATTTGAACAATGTAATTCCCAAACAGAACATAAATATTTTTTATCATCAATTTCCTCAATAAAATGTTCTACCAAGTTATTAAATATAGCAGGTTTAGTAGGTAATTTTTTAACAAAATTAATTTCTTCTAATCCATCTTTAAATTCGTAAGGATTTTGAACCTTTAGTGCATAGAAATTATTATTTACTATACTATAGGCTAACCAAACTATTGAGTAAGCTCCGCGGCCTAATTCACATATAATATTATAATTCTTTAAAATATTAGCAGTTAATTCTAAGTTATCAGTTTGTTCCAAATTTTCATCACTAGAATCAGATACTGGTTCTGATTCTGTTTCAGATACTGTTTCTGAATACGAATCTTCTAAATTATTTTCATCTGAACTCATTTGTCTTAATTATCTAAAATAATTAAATAATCCTTTAATTTATTTTTAGCATTTATTTTAAATATTTTTTCTAACTAAAATATAAATGAATAGAAGAATTATTAAAAATGAAAATTTTAATTCAAAAATTGTGGAAATAAGTAAAGTTCCAGTTAATAATCAATTATTACACCCAATTTCATCTATTTGGGTTCAAAATAAATCAACTAATCCTTTTTGTTTAACTAAATTTCATTTAGATAAAAAAAATAATTTAAATATTTTAAATGAATATACGTGTAAAACAGATGTTAATAATTATAAAAAATACATGTATTTACCACCTATTGGGTTTTCATCCAGTGATATTTTACAAATCTATGAAATATCATCTATTGATGAATTAACTAGATGGATATTTGATAATATTGAAAATAAAAACTATATAACAATTAATAGAGTTTTAAATTGTTGGATTAAAAATAATTTTGAAACATTAAAAAATTATAATAATTTTCTGGAAAAAATTTATAATAAATTAATTTATCACTATTTTCTAAAAGAAAAATTAAATAAAATTAGTGATTCTGATATTAATAAAGAAATTAAGAACTTTATTGATTATTGGATAAATAAATATAATGGGTCTGAATTTAATTTAGATCTTTTAGAAGAATTATTAAATTATATGAAAAAAAAATATAATTAAATTTATCATTAAACAAAATATTTATTATCTATTGTTTAATAATATGAGTATCCCATTTAATGTTCCATTAAATTTTATCATTAGAAATGGTGTTAGAAAAGAACCTGAACACCATCCTTTATCTAAATACCAACATCCTCTTGCACAACCAGATAACTCTGTTAGTCAAAATAAAACTCAAAACCAATCTCAAACTCAAACTGATAAACCCAGTGTTAGAAGATTCTGGCCAGTACCACCTGTAATTGAATCTGTTTATGAATACCAAAATGTTAATAAAGATCCTAAATTAAGAAAAAATGTTACCTTATTTTTTCATAAAAAAGTATTAAAATGGGTTGAAGAATATGATGATTTTAAAAAATATAAACCTAAATTAAAATTTTTAGAATCAGTAGAAGGACAAATGCATATTTACAATTTATTAAGACATTTTATTAAAAAATCCGGAATAAACTGGTATGATCTTAGAGATAACTACTCGCTCATTAAAGAATATTTAAGAGAAAAACTTTAATTTCTATTAAGAAAACTAAGTAAATTACTTAATTTAGTTAATATTATTTGTAATAAACTTTCACCTGATTCTGTTGGTGCTACTAATGATAATGTTGATTCTGGTTCTGTTTTTGATTTAGAATCATTATCTTCAATATTTTCATTATTTTCAATGACCATAGTTGATGGTTCTTTGTTAATTATTTCTGTTTTATCTGTGCTATCTGAATTATCATTTGATGATTCTGAAACCAATTCTTTAGTTACTTTTTCTAAAGTTAAATCTTGTTCTGTTTTTACATCAGTAACATCAGTAACAGTTGTATCTACTGTAGTTTCTGGTACTGATTCTGTTTTTACATCGGTAACGTCAGTACCGTTGGTAACGTCAGTAACGTTGGTAACGTCAGTAGTAACAGTATTTGTATCAACACTTGTTTTTTCTGTTACATCATTAGTAACATTATCAGTTGTATCATTATCATTATCATTAGACAATTCATTTTCACTTGGTAATACATGAACAAACTTTGGTTTTTTAAATATTGGTTCAGATGGTTCATCTAGAGTATTATTGGTTGTTTCATTATTTTTTTTAATTGTATTAGCTGTTTTTTTAAATGGTGAAGGTTGATATGGAGTTAAATAATTGTGGTGTTTTTTGGATTTGTTATTTACTTTACTCATTACTATATTACTATTTATTATACTACTTAATATAATTATATATTTATATAAAGTTACTTAAATAAAATCACTAAAATATACTTAAACAAATATTTGTTTACTCTGATAGAATTTAATAATAATGGAATATCCCAAAGAAATATTAGTCAAAGACTATTTTGAAATCCACTCATATTACTCAAATATTTATGGTAAATCACGTACAATTATTTTAATGCAAGTTGGTTCATTCCACGAAGCATATTGTACTGATAATGACGGTTTAGATTTAGTTACTTTATCACAACAACTAGATGTTTGTTGCACTAGAAAAAACGGCAACATACCATTAAGTAAAACAAATCCAAGAATGATGGGTTTTCCCATATTCGTCACAAATAATTTTGTAGATAAATTAGTGGATCTAAATTATACTGTTGTTTTAATTGATCAAGTTACTGAACCACCCAACCCAAAAAGACAAGTAGTTGGTATTTTTTCACCAGCTACACATATTGAAAAGAAATCAACAAAATCATCTTATTTAGTATCTATTGTTTTGGATAAAATAAAAGAAAGTAAAACAAACAGTTATCAATTATGTATTGGTTTATCCGCATATGATTTATCAACTGGAGAAGGTTGTGTGTATGAAACATATTCAACTTCAAATGATGTATTATTAGGTTTAGATGATGCGCTAAGATTTATGGAAAATTATCCTCCAAGAGAAATAATATTAGAAAATAATTTAAATAATGCTGATTTAGCATCTGGTGTTAATATGAAAGTAGAAGAAATATTAGGTTATTTAAATATTGAACCAGCTAATACATATTCAATTAAAATTAATCAACATAAAAAAATAAGCTGGCAAAAAAACTTTTTAGAACGTATTTATAAGATTGAATCAAATATAGATATTATCCAAATACTAGGGTTAGAATATTTAAATTGGGCACGTTTTAGTTTAGTATTATTACTTGATTATGTTGAATCACATCAACCTAGATTATTAGAACACTTGAGAGTCCCTGTATTATTTTCATCTAATAAATATTTATATCTTGGTAATAGAGCATTAGAACAGCTGGATGTTACAACAAAAAATGCTCAAGAAACAAGTTTATTAAATGTAATTAATTTTACCAAAACATCATTGGGTAAAAGATATTTGACTTGTCAATTATCAATGCCATTAATTGATTCAACACAATTAAATTTAAGATATAACACTATTGAAAAAATTATTGAAAATAACCATCAAAATAAATTAGTTGATTTTCTAGAAGATATTTATGATTTGGATAAATTAATTAGAAAATTAGAAATCAATATTATTAATCCATATGAATTACATCAATTATATATATCATTCTACCAAATACTTAAATTAACTGAATTTTTAAAAGATAATAAATTATTAAAAGTATTTGAAATTGAACCAAAATTTATAAAATTAACAGTTGGTTTAAACCAATGGATTGAAAAAACATTTTTAATTGAAAAAATTAATGGATTAAACTTTAATAATTTTACTGAATCAGATTGTTCATTTTATAATAAATCTATTCATAAAGATATTGATGAATTACAAGAAAAGATTGACACATCACAAAATTTTATGACATATTTGGTTAAATCATTAGAAGCATATATTGATGATAAAGTTTATTTTAAAAAATCAAAACAAGAAAATTCTACTGAAAGTACTGATTCCAAATCATTAATCACATTAAAATTCAATGAGCGAGATGGTCATTATTTATTAATCACAAATAGACGTTGTGAAATTCTTAGAAAGAACTTGGAAAAAGTTAAAAAATTAAAAGTTGGTTCTATCGATGTAAATGTAAGTGACTTAGAATTTTCTGAATTACCAAAATCATCCAACACAAAAATAAATTGTATTAAAATTAAAGAGATTTCATCAGATTTAGTAAATTTTAAGCAACAAATGGGAAAAAAGTTAAAAGAATGTTTTAAATCAGATATGAAAACATTATTAGAATCTTACGGGGAAATTTTATTGGTATGGTCAAAGAAAATAGCATACATTGATTTTATTAATAGTGGTGCTCTTTGTGCTCAAACCAATCATTATTCTAAACCAATAATTAATATCAAACCTGCTAGTTATTTTAAAGCAACAGAACTAAGACATCCAATTATTGAAAAAATTAGTACTGATACAACATATGTTCCACATAACATTGAATTAGGTTATGAAACAGAACAATCAGGTATATTATTATATGGTATTAATTCATCTGGTAAATCTACCTTAATGAAATCTATCGGATTAAATGTTATTTTGGCTCAAATAGGATATTATACAGCAACTACTAAATTTGAATTTAGCCCATACAATTCTCTTTTTACTAGAATTAGCGGTAATGACAATATGTTTAGAGGTTTAAGTTCATTTATGGTCGAAATGATGGAATTAATGGCTATATTAAAACGTAATGATAGTAAAACACTAATGATCGGGGATGAAATTTGTAGAGGAACTGAAGAAAAAAGCGCAAATATTATTGTATGTTATATGCTAGAAACATTATCAAAATCAGAATCTAGTTTTATAACTGCAACACATTTACATAGAATTGCTAATTTAGCTTCAGTTAAGAATCTTAATAATGTTAAAGCTAAACATTTAAAAATAACATATGATCCATCAAATGATGTATTAATTTATGACAGACATTTATCAGATGGTCAAGGAGAAACATTTTATGGTCTCCAAGTAGCTAAATTTTTAATGAAAGATAAGTTTTTTAACGAAAGAACAACTGAAATATTACAAGAATATGATAATATTATAAATGATAAACCTAGTAAATATAATGGTAAAGTTTATTTGAATTGTTGTGAAATCTGCAAATCTAAAGATAAATTAGAAACACATCATATTGTTTGGCAAAAAGATTTTAATAATAACGACATAAATGAATCAAAATTGTATTTACAAAAGAATGATTCAAGTAATCTAGTAACACTTTGTATGGGATGTCATGATAAAGTGGATAGAAATGAAATAGTTATTAACGGATGGGTAGAAACATCTGCTGGACGTAAATTTGATTATGAAGTTGTTGTATCAAAACCAGTAAAAAAATCAAAATATTCAGATGAAGTAATTAGCTTTATTAAGCAATTGAAAAAACAAGTTAAAAATGATTCTCAATTAGCCAGACTTAAAATAAAAGAAAAGTTTGATAAAAAAATCTCATCAAAAACAATTTTAAGTGTTTGGTCTGAAACTATATAAAAATTTTGTTTAAAGATAATTTATTTAATTATAATAAATGAAAATTCAAACTATAGGTTATTTGAGTTTTAGAACTGTTGATTCGATCAGATATAATATATATAATGATGAAGAGACAAATAAAATGTTTTATTATTTTGGTAATAAAAAATATTTGATTACTTTACCAAAAGAATATATGAAATTAAACAATGTATCATTTTTATCAATAACACTTTCTGATTCAGAAGTTTATGTTGATTTTTTAAAGGAATTAAATGATATTAATTTTCCAAAATATTATTTGATAAATAATAATAAGATATTAAACAATAATTTTAATAAGTCAGAATATCATATTGAATTACCAGATTTGAAAGAAATATATTCATACAAATCAATATTTAATAATGTAAAAGAAAAGTAAGATAGTTAGTGCGGTTTTATATAAAAATAAATATATTTTTATATAATGTTCATAAATCAATTAACATTTTTAATTACATTTATATATATGGTTCAGGCATATAGTTACACATTACTTACACCTTCAATATTACTATCAAATAATAGTTGTAATGAGTTCATCAAAGTACTATGTCAAAGTTTTAATACAATAATGTTAATTAATGCATTTGATACAAAATTTTTTATGGCAAAATCAGAACAAAATATTGAAATGTTAATAAATCAAAATCGTGATCTTGTTGATATATTAGTATGTAATCATGCTTCAACATTTGATTTTTTAATAGTTATGTCATATTTACAAAAATTTAATATTAGTTCATTTAATTTTGTATTAAAAAATGAAATAACATATTTTCCAGGTTTTGGGTTAGTAATGTATGCAAATTCTGATATTAAATTAAATAGAAATTGGGACCAAGATAAAAAAATATTTGGGAAACAAATTGATAATATTAAAACTAGTCCAACTGGTAATAAACAAGTATTATTAATATTTCCAGAAGGTACTAGATTAACAAAAGAAAAATTAGAAAAAGCCAAATTATTTTCACAACAAAATAATTTACCAGTTTTTAATAATTTGCTAGTTCCAAAAACAAAAGGATTATGGTATTTAATAAATCATTTGGAACAAAAAAAGCAATTGGGAAGAATTTGGGATATAACATTAGCTATTCCAAAATTTATTGGTAAATCAGCATATATGACAGATATGATAGGTCAAAATATTGGACCTGTATATGGGATATTTAGAGAACTTGAATTACCTGAAAATAATGTTTATCAAGATTTAGACAAATTTAAAGATTGGTTTTTAAAAAGTTGGAAAATAAAAGATGATTTTATAGAAAATTATAAAAATTTTATATATGAATCAATTATTTTTGATGATCAAAAAAATAATCATATGATAATTATGGTATCTACTTGTTTGTTATTTACATTATTATTATCTAAAAAATATGGAAGATATTATTTGTTGTTATCATTTATTCTATCGTATGTACTGATAATATTTAAACTTTAATGAGGCCAACTTGGTGAAGTCACAAATGTGAAATTTTGTTTTATTACATTTGTAAAATAATTAAAATTTTGATTAATCATAAAATTATATATGGTAATACATGGTTTAATGAAATTATAATTAAAATTATAATTTTCATATTCGTATAAATTATGATAATTTAGATAAGTATCACCGTGATTATTACTAAAACTATCATATGCATATGCATTAACACTTAAGATTGGAATGGTTATAGTTACTAAACTAACTAAGAATAAAAATACACACATACTCCGTTTCATTTTGATTTATATATTATCTAATATACAAATCAAACTTTTAAATATATTTCGTTAAAGCCTATAACTTATTATAATAAACAATATTATTATACCATGATTTCTTTTTACAAATTGAACAATTATTTTTCAAACCAATATGTTTGACTGATTTATAAGAAAAATTATATTTACAACCAACACATTGAAAATACTTACTACCATATGAAATTTTTTGATATGATATTGGACATTCTATATTTTTATCATCATCGGTTAAATATTTGTTTACTCTTTTAAAATTTTTATGACTTAATAATTTGTTTTTACTTTTAACGTAATTATATGGTTGTAATGTGACTGTATGATTTAAATAAATATCTGAAGCTCCATATGCGACTAATTGCATCAATCCCCCGCCTACCATAATTTATATATAATTAATAATTATATCGACTCATTCTTTATATAAATAACTAATAACTAATAATTATAAAATAATATTATTGTTTGTATTATTAGCACGTTGTGTTGCCTCTACTGCTAATTTATCAGCCATAAAATTACCGTGCCATTCAAAATATTCAGCAGAAGATTCAGGTGGAGGTGATGTATGAGCTTTAACATGTTTGTAATTAACTTTTAAATTTTTTGATAAATAATAAAGTTTTTTAATTAATTCAATATTTTGGACAGGGGTATTATCCGATTTTCTCCAATTATTTTTTTCCCATGATTTAGCCCAATTAGTTATAGAGTTAACTATATACATTGAGTCAGTATAAATCCAAATTTCTTTTTTCCCAATTTTTTCAGTAGAAATTAATGTTTCAATACCTTTAATACATGCTAATAATTCACATATTTGATTTGTAACTTTATTTGTACTAGTTTCTTTCATTCCCCATGATATATTTCTAGGATCGTCTAGACCAAAAAATACACCAACGCCACCTTTGCGATTTCCTTTATTTTGATTATTAGGAACAGCACCGTCAGTAAATATAATTTTTAATGTTGGATTCATTATATTGTATTATATAATTATAAAATATATTATAATTTAAAATAAATTCATTTTTATTGGTTTTATTTAAGTTTATCAATTTGATCAATTAATTTAGGTGCAAACGGTCTTTTTTCTAATTTGTTTTGAATAGCAAGTAATGCTACTAATTCTAAATCATTTGTTTTAATCCCACCTAAATAATAATCCATTGGAATATATAAAAATTGTGAGTTTCTTTTATCAGAATCTAATTCTCCCTTTTTATTTTTAATTTTTTCATATTTGGGTTTTATTATATTTGAATAATTTATTTCATATACCTTAAATGTAATTTTAATAGGACCGCCAACTAGTTTATTTAAACCAGTTTGATTAGATTTATTATTAAATTTTGGTTCTTTAGATAATTTTAATAATAATATTTCATTAGAAGTATCTATTGATTTTCCAACTATATTTTCTTTTAATTCAGATATTTTTTTCGCTTCTAATATTTTTTTAATTTTTTGTTTTTCAACATTATATTTAAATAAATAATATTTGTTTTTAATTTTTATTTTTTCCATAAATTATAATAATATTAGATAAAATTTAATAATCTTAGACGAAATAATATTGGATAAAATGAATTATTATTTAAGGATAAATTTTCTTAAATAATAATATTTAAATGACTGATTTAGGAGAAGCATTCAATACATTAAAGTTTCAAAAAAAACCATTTCAAAATATTGATTTCTTTTTTACTCAAAGAAATTTAGTTGAAGAACATGAATATATAGATAAAAATATGAATCGTAAAACAAAAAAAGTTAAAGTAACACATAATTTTTTAGCACTAAATATTCCAACAATTGTCACTACAACTAACACCAATGGCCAAATTGTTGAAAAACCAATGGGTTTTGATATTGAGATTTATGGTGATGAAGGTTATCATTATAAAGGAACAATAACATCATATCAAGGAATAATACCTAATTTTATGATTCCTATTAAAGGAGACAAAAAATTATTTGTTAATATTAATTATAAATTTGTTGATTCTAATGAAAATTCATCATCTAAAAAATTTGTAAATTTTATTGAGGTTCCTAAAAGATTTCAATTAACAGATGAAAATGATTCACATGCATCTACTAGTATCAATAAAAAAAATGAAGAGGAATCAGATACTGAATTATAAACTATCGACTAATTTTTTAATTTCACCAAATAAGTCAGAATAATAATCTACAACTTCTTCCATAATTTTTTTAATATCATCATTCTTTTCAAGTTTATAGTGAAAATGAACTTTTTTGGCAAGTGGATGAGGTAAGTTGTAACCTGCAAAACTAATTTTCTTATGTTGTTGTAAACCTCTGCTAACCAAATTACCAAGTGTATGATCTTCATTATTAACTATAATTAGACCTTGATCTTTTTGTTCTTCGGTTTTAATTTTATTTTCAGATTTTTTATCATCTAAAAGTAATTTGATAAAATTTTTGATTCTTCTTTCAATATTAATAAGTGCAACTTGTAAAATTCGTTTTTCTGTTATTTGACCTCTTGATTCAATTACAAAATCGAATTCATTATCATTAACTTGTTTATAAATACAAATACAAGCAGCACCATACATAGCATCTTCTTGTTCGGTACCAATTTTAGTAATTGCACTAAATGCAATTTCTTGATTTGGTTGTAATTTAACAATTGGAATAGCTACTTTGTATGGAGATGCAATTTGTTTTTCATCATAATAAAACTTGGCATCATTTGTTGTAACAGTTTGAATACTATTTGTTTTATTTTTATAATTAACATACATTGTTAATTGTTTTAATGTTGATGAATTTAATGTTTTATCAACTTGTAATTCAACTTCATCGACTTCATTTTCTTCAACATTTTCTTCAAGTTCAGTTTGTCCAGAATTATTTTTAAGATTATAATCAATGAAATCAACAGTATTTTCAATTGTCCAAACAGGTAAATTTCTTAATCTAAGTTTTAAATAATTATTATGAAATACAGATGTATTTTTC
>JACCDO010203907.1_pt1 | contig 12615 bp, 14 predicted proteins | sample 7446101 | NCBI WGS metagenome assembly JACCDO01 (sample SAMN15323440, study PRJNA562643) | freshwater metagenome | isolation source: river surface water | place: USA:Blue River Watershed | collected 2017-08-16
CATGCTGAATTACTAATAAATTTTAAAAATATTTTTGAAAAATACACTTCCGCAGTTCATCATTTACAAATCTCTGAAAATGAATTTGTCGTTGAAGCTGTTGCCATAAAAGGGCCATTTAAAAATCTAATTAATCGTTGGAAAATTACCGAAATAGATTCTGTTAAAACTAAAGTTGATTTTTATCTTCAATTTGAGTTTAATTCTATTTTGTTAAATAAATTACTCGGCGGAATTTTTTCTTTAGCAACTGAAAAAATGATCAATAGTTTTGAAAATCGAGCAATTGAAATATATAAAATCAATAATTCATAATTATTTTATGCAAATTACATTAATGAGAGCAAAAATTCATCGAGCATCTGTAACTCAAGCTGACTTAAACTATGAAGGATCAATATCCATCGATGAAAATTTATTAGAAAAATCTGGTATTTTTGAGCATGAAATGGTCGATGTTTTAAATATCAATAATGGCGAAAGATTTACCACTTATGCCATAAAAGCCAAAAGAAATTCTGGAGAAATTAAAATTAACGGAGCGGCCGCAAGAAAAGTTCAAATCGGTGATCCAGTTATAATTATCGCTTATTGCACCGCAAATTTAGATGAAGCAAAAAATCATCATCCAAAAATAATTTTAGTGAATCAAAACAATCAAATAATTCAATAAATTTACTACTTGCAATTAAAGTTGGGGCGATTAAAATTTACCACCCTAATTAATATTTAAATCACAAATTTTTATGAAAAGAACTTGGCAACCCAGTAAAATTGTTCGCAAGAGAAGACACGGGTTTAGATCTAGAATGGCAACTGCTGGCGGTAGAAAAGTTTTAGCTCGTCGCAGAGCAAAAGGTAGACTATCTCTAACTATATCTGACAATTAGTTTTTATTAGTCAAAGATTTTTGCTTAAATATTTATGGTAACAAAATATTTGACTATAAAAAAACCACAAGAATTTAAATTATCTCTAAATAATTGCCAAAAAATTCACACTAAATCCTTCGTTATATTGGCTGGCAAAACTCCTTCCCGATATTTATACAACAGAGAGCATGAATTAAATTTACAAGATTTTTGTCGAGTTGGCATTACCGTTTCTAAACAAGTCAGTAAAAAATCTACGAGCAGAAATTTAATAAAAAGAAGAATCAAAAATTCTTTAAATTCAATTATTGTAAAATATGCCAAAAATCATTATGATTATATAATCATAGCCAAAAAAAATATTATTGAAGAAAATTTCCAAAATATTTACAATGAAATTAAGTTTGCTTTTAAAAAAATTAACAACCAATCAAATAAGTTATGAAATTAAATAATTTTAAGATTTATTGGCCATATTTTTTGTTTGGAATTTTTGTTGTAGTTATAATCGTTAATATAATTTACATTTTTATTGCTCAAAAAACTTGGACTGGGATTTATACTCTAAATTCTTACCAGAAAGGTATCGAATATAATCAGGCAATCAAAAATGTTGAAGAACAATATAAGTTGGGTCTGAAAATTAATACCACAATTACCAAAAGCAATTATAATAATTATTTTATCACTTGCTTTGTCTCTGATAAATCTGGTGATTTGGTTAATGGTTACGATATTATTTATAAATTTAAATATTTACCAAGAGAAGGTTTTGATTTTCAAGAAAAACAATATAATCTTATCTCTTCTAGTTATAATGCCATATTCAATATGAATGGCAAATGGCAATTAGATATAATTGTTAAAAAAGGCGATAAAATTGTTCAGGATCGCATAGATTTTAATATCGATCCATCTTAATTTTAGCAATTAATCTAGAATTAAAGAGCAAAATTTATTTTCCGGTTGAGTTTTAAAAGATAATAAAAATCTAAATGAATTGTTTGCATTGTAATGAATTGCTTCAGATTGATCAACAAAATTTTTGCTGTAAGGGTTGTGAAATTGCTTTCGATATTATTAATAAAAACGGATTTGAAAATTTTTATTCCCTAAGATTTTTAAAAAACAATCAACCGTCGTTAAAACCGCAAAAAGATTTGCTGTTTGATCCAAAAGAATTTATTCATTTTGATTCGTTAAAAGGTATTTATTCACTTGATTTGATAGTTCATGGTTTGCATTGTGGTGCCTGCATTTGGCTAATCGAAAATTTATTAGCTAAGCAAGAAAATGTTGTAAAATCTCGGGTAAATCTTACCAAAAAAACATTGCGACTTGAGTGGCGGGTGGATTTAGAAAATGGCTACAAATTTACTAAATTAATTCAAGATTTGGGATATGAGTTACTGCCCGCAGATCCAGAAGCCATAGCCGAATTTGAAAAAAGATTTGATGATAAAATCTTTAAAGCTTTAGCGGTAGCGGGTTTTGGTGCAGGAAATGTTATGCTGTTTTCTTTTGCATTGTGGTTTGATTTAAGGTTAGAAATTTCGGGAGCCATCAGGCAATTTTTGCATTTTTTTTCGGCGATTATTGCTTTGCCAGTGCTAATATATTCAGGTAGAATTTTTTTTATATCGGCAATCAATTCATTAAAAGCTCGGTCCCCAAATATGGATATTCCGATTGCCATGGCAATAATTTTGGCAAGTATTGTGAGCCTATTGGAAACATTTAGAGGTGGAAATATTATCTATTTTGATTCGGCAGTAATGCTTGTTTTCTTTTTGCTAATAGGTCGCTACATTGACTTCAAAGCCAGAAAAAAAGTATTTGACATTGCCAGCAAATTATCTCAATTGCAAATTGGCTTTGGTAGAGTTTTGATAAATGATGAAATTAAAATTTTACCTACTAGCAAAATTCATGAAGGCATGATAGTTTTGGTCGCAAGTGGTGAAAAAATTATTAGTGATGGTGTAGTGATCGAGGGTGAAGGATTGGTGGATAATTCGTTAATTACAGGCGAATCAATTCCAGAAAAAATTTCTGTAAATTCTAAAGTTTTTGGTGGATCGATAAATATAGAGTCGGCAATTAAAGTTAAGATAACTGCCAGTCAAAATAATTCAATTTTGGCTAAAATTATTGCTCTAACTAATGATATTCAAATAAAGAAAAATATTTATATTCGTATTGCGGATAAATTTTCTTTTTATTACACCCCAATTGTTCATTTATTAGCAATTATTACTTTTGCAGGTTGGTATTTTTGGCAAAAAACCGATTTTAATATCGCATTAATGAATGCAACTGCGGTTTTGATAATCACTTGTCCATGTGCTCTGGCATTGGCTATACCAATAGTTCAAACTATCACGATTGGTAATTTTTTGAAAAAAGGAATTATTTTTAAAAATGGCGAAGCAATAGAAAAAATTAATCAAGCCGACTATTTTGTTTTTGATAAAACTGGTACTTTAACCAAAGGTTCGCCAGTTTTACAGGGTGTTTTTGAAATCAAAAATTCTGAATTTTTAAAATTAAATTCATCCGAAAATAATATGATAATTCAATTGGCTAGTAATATTGCAAAATTTAGCAAACATCCAATTTCTTTAAGCCTTGCCGAATTGTCAAAATTGCAAAATCTAATTACTGAAGCCACCGAAATCAAGGGTCAAGGTTTAGTAGCAAATTTTCAAAGCCAACAATTAAAATTGGGAACTGCAGAATTTTGCAGTATAAAAAATTATCATCAAATGCAGATAAATGAACCAAATTTTGCAAAAAATTTTGCCAAATTAAGAACATTTATGCAATATCAGGATCGCCAATTTGTTTTTTTATTTGATGATGAGATAAAGAAAGGTGCTCAAGAGCTTATAAATTATCTAAAATCGCTGAATAAAAAAATAATTTTACTGTCAGGAGATTATGGCGATGAGGTTGAGAGAATTGCCAAAAATTTGTCTATTGATAATTTTTACTATCAAAAAAATCCATTGCAAAAAGCCCAATTTTTACAGGATTTATCTAATCAAAATAAGATTTTTGTAATGATTGGCGATGGGCTCAATGATGCTCCTTCGCTGGCTTTGGCAAGTGTTTCGGTATCATTTTCAAAAGCGGTCGATATTTCACAAAATATTGCCGATATAATTATTAATTCGTCAACATTGCATCAAATAATTTTTATTTTAAAATATTCTAAAAAATCATTGAAAGTTATGAAAGAAAATTTGATTTTAGCGCTTTTATATAATATTATTGCGGTACCATTTGCGATTATGGGTTATATTTCTCCTTTGATTTCGGCAATCGCAATGTCAACATCGTCTCTTATGGTGATGTTGAATTCATTGAAAATTAACAATCAAAAATTATTAAAATGAGTGTTTTATTATTTTTAATTCCGATAACATTATTATTGAGTTTTGCTGGGTTATTAGCTTTCATTTGGTGCTTAAAAAATCGTCAATATGACGATATAGAAGGATCATCAAATCGAATATTGTTTGATGACAAATTGAATAAATAAAATTTGTTAATTTCTTGAAAAAAACATTGTTTTTTTATTGGTATATCTTAAAAAATATAAATCTAAATTTTATTATATTAATTGTTTTAATTAACTTTTATATTAATATTTTAAAATTAAATTAATTATCTTAAGTAAAACCTTTAATTACAAAATTCATGAAGATAATAAATAAAATTCTACATTTAAGCTTGTCAATTATTTTAATTTCTAGCTGTTCTCCAGATAAACAAAAAAATCCCGAAGTTAGATTTGTCGATCTTCAAGGTAATCCGAAGCCAATTAAAACCAGAGTTCCTGAGGCAAATGCAAAAATCATGTCTGGTCAATCTAATTTGATAAACGAAAATTCACCTACTATTAAAGATGAATTTAAAAATAATCAAAAAAACATTTCCAAAAATACCATCCAAAATGACATAACTAGCTCACCAAATAATTCTTTTTTAGATAATAATCCAACTTATCAAAACCCAATGGTTAAAGACAAGTTAATGGCGGACGGCGACAAATATCAAACCGAAAATCCAGTCATCGAATATGATTTATCAGCGGATGATAAAAACAAACCCTCTTCTAATGTTGATGATACTGCCCAAGAAATATCTTTGAATGATAATGCGGTAAGCAAAAAACCTTCTCAGGTCGATCCCAAAGATGATTTGATTGAGGTAGAATCAGATATTCAAGAGAATAATAATAAAAATATATTTGTTAAAAATATCGATAAGCAACCAAAAAATACCAAGACTTTTTTAACTAATAATTTTAAGAAAAAATCAAAATCTTCGAAAGTTGCAAAGCTTTACAATTCTAAAACTTCAGATAATATCGAGAAGTCAAATAATGCAAATGATGTAGCTTCATCAGATGTTATTTCTAATGAAGATGTTGGCAACTCTGAAGAATCTGCAATTAAGGGTAAGTTTTATGTTCAGGTCGGAGCTTTTAGTAATTTGGCAAGTGCCAAAAAAAAGCTAAATCTCATTCAAAATCAAGGCAAAGGAGTGGTATTGGTTGGTAATTTAAATAACAAAAAAATTTATCGCTCAGTTTTTGGTCCATATGGTTCTAAAGATAAGGCTGATGAAGTTAAAAATAAAATTATTGACTCTGGAAATGAAGCGATAATATTTAAAAAATAATTTGTTAGAAATTGCCAAAAATTATGTCCCATTTTATTAATTTATGTTTTCTAACATCGCAATTTCAAAAATTTAGGTCATGGTTTTTTTCGATAAAAATTAATTTGATCAAAATAACTCTGATATTCATTGCAATATTTTTTACCTCGTCATGTTTAAGCCCTAAAGAAACAAATTTTTTTGTTGGAGACGAGATTAATGAAAATTTTCAAAAGAAATTTGGCGATAAAGTTCAGGCAATTAAAGTCGATCGTTCTCTTGATCAAACCGCTAAGAAACCAGATATTGTAATCGATGTTAATAATTTTACCTTACCTGAATCGCAATATGATACTGGCGACAATATTAGCAATAGCTTTGATTATGTTGATATTTCTTATTTAGGCTCGCCCAATCCGAAACAATTTTTTCCTTCTTACGAAACTTATCAACAAGGCTTTCTAAATAATCCTGATCAAGTATTATCTCCAAAAATTTTTGAAATATCATATAACACATTTATTAATCCGCCATTCAACAATTTAGGAGAGGAGTTTGATTATATCAATATTCCAGAGGTCGATGCCTTCGGGGTTCGCTCTTCTTCTGCAAATAAAAATTATACCTTAGTACCAATTCAAAGCTTAGAAACAGCAATTTCTCAAATAAATAATTCAAGAAGCCAAGAGGATATTGAATTTACCAAAAAAATTATTGCCGAAAGAAAGGCTCTAATTAGAAATAAAAAACTTAATAAATATCAAGAGAAAAACCAGTTTGTTAGATCGATATCTAATCAAAACTATAAGGATAGCTCTGTGGCAATGAATAATAAAATTACTGATAAATCTAATAATTAAATGAGAATTTTTTTTACATCTTTAATATTTTTATTGTGCATAAATTATAGCTTTGCTCAAGACAAATATTCTAATCTTCGTAATTCACAATATCACTTTTTAATCGATGCTGATAACTACGAAATCCTTCTTGGAAAAAATATTGACGAAAGAATCGCTCCATCTTCAATGACCAAATTAATGACCGCTTATGTGGTTTTTGATCAAATTAAAAAGGGCAATATTAATTTAAAAAATCGCTGTGTTATAGGTAGAGATGCTTGGAAAAAAACGGGTTCTTCAATGTTTTTAAATTACGGCGATGTTGTAACCATCGAAGATTTAGTTAAAGGCTTATTAGCAACTTCAGCTAATGATGCCGCCATTGCTTTAGCCGAAACCACTGGCACTAATTTTAGTCATTTTATTCAATTGATGAATTTAAAAGCTAAAGAATTAAATATGAAAAATTCTCATTTTATGAACCCGCACGGGTTACATGAAGAAGGGCATTATATGTCTTTGCGAGACCTTGCGACACTAACAATCAGAATTTATCATGACTTTCCCGAATTTGCTGATTACTTAAAAATTCCTGAATTTACTTATCGAAACATTACCCAAAAAAATCGCAATCCATTAATTAAAAATAATTATGACGGCACTCTTGGTGGCAAAACTGGCCATACCAATCAAGGTGGATATGGCTTGGTAGCAATGGTTAAGCGAGATAATCGCAAACTTGTAGCGGTGGTTAATAAAGTTAATTCTCCAAAACTTCGAGAAAAAATTATTACTGAATTATTTGATTATGGTTTTGAAGAATTTAAAAAAGTTAATATTTTCAGCAAAGGTGATTTTATCACTAAAATTCCAGTTTGGTTGGGTAATTATAAAAAAGTTGAAGCAATTATTAATGAAGAGGTAAGTTTTAATATACCGCGAGATAAATCTATTAATGATATTAAAATTACTGCAAAATTTAAATCGCCAATTCTTGCTCCACTTAAAAAAGATGATAAAGTCGGGGTTTTGACCATAAATATTAAAGGAATGAATTCAGTGAAATTTGATTTATTGGCAAAAGAAAAGATTGACAAGGTTGGATTTATCAGAAAAATTAAGAGAATAATTGAATATTACATTAACAAATTTTTAAAATATATTTAATAGTTTATGGACATCAAAGGTTTAATGAGACAAGCTCAACAAGTTCAAGAAAAAATGAAAAGAATTGAGCAAGAAATTGCCAATAAAGAATATGAAGGATCGGCGGGCGGAGGTATGGTAAAAGTTGTTATGCAAGGCAGTGGAGTTGTTAAAAAAATTACTCTTGATCCATCTTTGGTTAATAAGGATGAAATTGAAATTCTAGAAGATTTAATTGTTGCCAGCTTCAACGATGCAAAGAAAAAAGTCGATGAAGGATCTAGCGATGCTATTAAGGGTGCCACTGCTGGCATGCCTTTGCCACCCGGATTTAAATTTTAATTGCCCAATGAAAATCAAGCTATGCGGTTTTACCGAGCAAAAATCTGTTGAGCTGGCATGTAATTTGGGCTATGATTTTATCGGGGCGGTTTTTGTAAAAAAATCATGTCGCTTTATATCTCCTGATAATTCATTAATAATTTCTGAAGTTGTAAATAAATTTCCAAATACTCAAAAAGTAGCGGTTGTCATGAATCAATCGCTCGAAGATTTATCAGAAATTAACCAATATTTTGCTCCGCATTTTTTTCAACTTCATGGCGATGAAGACCCTGATTATATTGCTAAAGTTAAGCAAAAATTTCCTGAAATTGGTATAATCAAAGCTATTTCGGTTAATAATTCTAATGATATAAAATCAGCAAAAAATTTTATCGACTCAGTCGATTATTTATTGTTTGATAACAAAAATGCTGGCAGTGGTGAGAAATTTAATTGGGAGATGCTCAATGGATTTAAATCAACAAAGCCATGGTTTTTATCGGGCGGTATCAATATTAATAATCTTGAAGAAGTTTTTAAAAATCCTGCGATAAAATTTATTGATATTTCATCTGGCATTGAAGAAGTTAGAGGTGTTAAATCTTTGAAATTAATTTCAGAAGTAATGCAAAAAATTAAGGATGAAAATTTTAATATTTAGGTTGTTGTAAAATTATCTAAAATAAATATAATTTACTAAAGATTTATTTTAATTAAGTCATTATGTTGTTAAAATTAAGAAATTTTTTATTTGGAAGACCTCGCGATTTTTTTGACAAAGAAACCCGCCAAAGTATTTCTTTGGTGGCTTTCTTAGCATGGGTTGGTCTTGGTGCTGACGGCATTTCTTCTTCTTGTTACGGTCCCGAAGAAGCATTTGTTGCTCTCGGAACCCATGAAGAGTTGGCAATTTATTTAGCCATCGCAACTGCTTTTACTGTTTTTATTATCTCATATGCATATACCCAAGTTATCGAATTGTTTCCTAATGGCGGTGGTGGCTACCGAGTAGCTACAAGATTGCTTGGCAAAAATGCAGGCTTGGTTTCTGGTTCGGCCTTAATTGTTGATTATGTTTTAACAATTTCTATATCAATCGCCAGTGGCATTGATGCGATTTTTAGTTTTTTACCTACCGATTTTCAGGGTGCCAAAATGATTGTGGCAATTTTTTTCGTCTGTTTGTTGGCATTTCTTAACCTGCGAGGCATGAAAGAATCAATTAAGTTTTTACTACCAATTTTTTTAGGTTTTATTTTTACCCACTTTTTTTTAATAATCCATGGCATTGTTGCTCATGGTTATGGTTTGCCAGCTTTAGTTCCGCAAGCAATTAACGAAACTAGCGAAATGACTGCCACAATGGGCTGGGTTTTTGTGCTATCAATTTTTTTAAAAGCATTTTCGATGGGTGGAGGCACCTATACAGGTCTTGAAGCTGTATCCAATAATGTTAACACTCTTTCTGAACCGCGAGTTAGAACAGCTAAAATAACTATGTTTTTAGTGGCAATTTCATTAGCCTTTATGGCCGCGGGAATAATTTTATTATATTTATTGTGGGGAGTTCAAAAAGTTCCCGGACAAACTTTAAATGCGACAACTTTTTATGCCATAACTGAAAGTTGGCAATTTGGCGATGTTTCGCTCGGAAAATTCGTGGTGCCGATTGTTTTAATTCTCGAAGCTGGTCTCTTATTGGTTGCCGCCAATGCTGGCTTTTTAGCTGGTCCGAATGTGATAGCTAATATGGCATCTGACGAATGGATGCCCAAATCATTTAGTTCGTTATCAAGTCGATTAGTGGTAAAGAATGGTATTTTATTTATGGCTATAACTGCTATAATAACTTTATTAATCACTGATGGCTCGGTGCATATTTTGGTGGTACTTTATTCAATCAATGTGTTTATAACCTTTTCATTATCGTTGCTCGGGCTTTTAATTTACTGGGTTCGTCATCGTAAAAGGCAAAGAGCATGGTTTCGTAAAATGTTAGTTGCTTTAATTGGTTTTATTGTGTGTTTTGGTATTTTAATGGTCACTATCTTTGAAAAATTTTATGAAGGTGGCTGGATTACTCTTTTAATCACATCACTATTTGTTTCAATTGGTTGGTCAATCAAAAGAATTTATGAAAGATTTCGCCAAAATCTTGCCTTTAAGGAAAGCCAGTTTGACGATTACCACGAACAGTGTGTTAGTCCATCATCTTTGCTTGATACCATCGATAAAACCGCCCCAACGGCTGCAATTATTGTTGATCAAACCTTTGGCAGTGGCATGAATTGTTTGTTGCAAATCAAAAAACTTTTCCCTGGGATTTTTAAAAATTTTATTTTTGTTACAGTTGGTGAAGTTGACTCTAATACCCTTAAGGAAGAGCGAAAATGGCGAGATATGCGAAGAAAAACCAAGTCGGTTTTAAGTAAATATAAAAATTATTGTAATGCTAATGGCCGTTTTGCCAAAGCCTATGTTGGTTATGACACTGACATGGTTGAGAAGCTTTCGCAACTCACTGATCGAGTCGCTAAAGATTATGAAAATGTTATATTTTTTGGCACCAAATTTATTTTTGATAATGAAAATATTTTTACTCAAATTCTCTTTAACCATATCCCTTATATTATGCAACGAAGGCTCCATGTCAAAGGTCATAACATGGTAATCCTGCCAATGAAAATATGAGGTATTAAAACTCCAAAATTCAAACCTATGAAAAAAATTGATTATAAAAAAAATCCAATTCAATTAGATTTTATTGAATCTTTAAGCATGAATAATAAAAAAAAGTCTTTATCTATTAATTTGAAAACAGAAGAAAATTTTAAGATAATTGATATTTTTTCGGGTTGCGGGGGCTTGTCATATGGCTTTGAGCAAGCGAAAAAATTTAAAACAGTTTGTGCTATTGATATTTGGAATGTTGCTCTTGAAACCATTAAAATCAATAAACCGCATGTTGAAGTTATTAATTCATCGATGGAATTAATTTCTGATTCTGACATCAAGAATATTAAACAAAAATTTGGCAATATTGAAGTTGTTGTTGGTGGTCCACCGTGCCAAGGTTTTAGCATGGCTGGAAAAAGAAATGCCACGGATCCCAGAAACGAATTGTGGAGACATTATGTTAGATTTGTATCAATAATTAAGCCAAATTGGTTTATTTTTGAAAATGTTTCTGGGTTGATTTCAATGAAAAGTTCTGCGGGTGAAAAAATTATAGACATGATAATTGGCGAATTTTCCAAAATTGGATATACTTGCCAAATTAATCAAATTTCTGCTAAAGATTTTGATGTGCCTCAAGATAGAAAAAGGTTAATTATAATTGGTAATAAATCTGGCAAAATGCTGAAGTTAAAACCTGTTAATATTAAAAATTATAAAACTGTTAGAAATGCAATTGCCGACCTAGAAATTCTTGAAAGTGGTGAAAAATCAAGCAGAGATGAATATCATTTTGCAATGAATCACAATGAAAATCATATCAAATGGCTAAAACCAGTTCCCGAAGGTCGTTCCGCACATGATTTTAAAAAAATTACTGGCATGAATGTTCGAGGTTATGCCACAACTTATAAAAGAATTTGGTGGGATAGGCCAAGTCCAGCAATTACCACTTGTTTTAATTCTATATCAAGCCAAAATAATGTTCATCCAACAAATAACAGAGCTTTAACAATTAGAGAAGCTATGAGAATACAAACATTTCCTGATGATTTTAAATTTTCTGGAACTCACAAAGATATTAGAACTCAAATTGGTAATGCTGTACCGCCAGAATTAGCAAGGCAAATTGCCCTACAAATTTTAAATAACATCAATTAATGACAAAGGAAAAATCAAAAAGTTTAAGAGATATGAATATCGATGAAATCTTCGATATTTACTTAAAAATATTTAATGAAATAATTTGTAAAAATTTTATTGATCAAAAATTTACCGAATATAAAAATAAATATAACAAATTTATAGAATATAAAAAATTGGGATACAACTCTCCAAGTGCCATGGGACGCGATAAGATTGCATATGGCAGAACAATTATTTATGGCTGGTTAATAGAAGAGTTGGTGGCAGAACTTTTTCGATCAAATTTGTCGGTTGAATTAGTTAAAAATTGTGGTCAAGATAAGGAGCATGATTTTGTATATTGCAATATTTCTAAAAATATTAAAATTTCTGGTAAAAAAAGTTCAGATCCCGATTTGCAAGTTATTTTAAAGAATTCTGCAGTTTTTTTCTTGGAAATTAAAACCGCTGTCAAAAACATTTTTACTTTTAAGATGGGTGGGTTAAAATCTTTATACAAAACAAGTGCTGAGAATGAAAAACCCTGTATTATTTTTATGTTAGATCTTGATAAAGGGCTTTATAATATTGTAAATTTAAGTTATTTTGAAAATAAATCACCATTTGTAAATCGAAACCTAGAAGGTCAACTTTGTTATAATTTGCCAACACCTGACAAAAAATTAAATGAATTATTAACTGATAATCTTAATTCTTATTTTGATGAAAATTTTTTGAATTATAGTCATATTAAAAAATATCGTCTTTTAAAAATTGCCAAAAACTCTAAAAATAAAAAAATCATAAAAATTATAGAAAATAAAATGAAAATTGAAAATCTCGAATTAGAGTTAAAAAATTTTCAAGATGAAATTAAAGTTATTGAAGAAATTGATAAAGATGTTCTTAAAAGTTGGGACGAGATTGAACAAATTTTAAAATCTATTTTAAATAGCTAAAAA
>JACCDO011561359.1_pt1 | contig 12614 bp, 7 predicted proteins | sample 7446101 | NCBI WGS metagenome assembly JACCDO01 (sample SAMN15323440, study PRJNA562643) | freshwater metagenome | isolation source: river surface water | place: USA:Blue River Watershed | collected 2017-08-16
CCGGCGCCGAGCGCGGCTCGGTGCTCTGGTTCCCATTGCCGCTGTCGGAGCGACAGCGCCCGACGGCTGCGCCATTGCCCTCGACGACGGCAAGCGAAACTCAGGTCCCAAGCGAGTCCGTTGCGTGCGCCAGAGACGGCTCGGCATGATGCGCGCGTGTTCCGCGCCCCACTCGCACTGATCGCAGCATCCACCACGCTCCTCACCGTGGCCTTGGCGCAGGAAGCGCCGCAACCGTCGCAGCAAATGCTGGCGACGCGGCCGTTCACGAACCGCGCAGGTTCGTTTCGCATCGATCTGCCCGCCGATTGGCGACAGCTTGGCCCGGCAGAGCTGAGGGCGCTGACCAATGCGTTGCCGTCGCTGCCGCACGACATCACGCAGAACGTGCCGCATCTGTTTTATGCGGTTGGCCCCGTCGAACGGTGGATGCGCAAGGACTTCAACGGCGAGTATCTCTACGTCGTCGAGCAGGACGCAGAGTGGCATCTCGACGGCGACCTCAAGGCTCGCTTGCAGCAGATGTGGTCGGAGAAGGGCAAGGACGACGGTCAGACCTACGAGATCCTGTCGGCCGAACGCGCCCAGCTCGGCGCCGACGCCAACCCGGCCGTGATGGTCGAACGCCGGATCCGCACAAAGGCCGGCGATGCGTTCCGCAGCCTCGATCTCCACGTCCCCACCGGCGGCCGCGAAGTCACGCTTTGCCTCGTCGCGCGCGACGGCGCCTTCGAGCAAAAGCGCAGCGAACTGCTCGCGCGCGCCAACACTCTGTCGCTCGCGCGTCGTTCGCGCGGCGAGACCAAGCTGTCGGATCGGCTCTGGACCCCGCTCGCAGCGGGCGCAGTCGTCGGGATCCTGTTCTTGATCCTCTACCGCCGTTCCCGCCGCCCCCCTTCGTAGGCCACGCGAGTTCGGCCAGTTTGTATCGAGCTTGCGTCCCGGGAGCGTTTGCCTGCGAAGCAACCCGACAACGCGCGACTTTGGCGTCGCACTCGCGATGCGGATCTCTAGGATCCCGCCCCATATCGGCAGCCTGCCAGCTGCCAATGCCATAGCACACGAAGTGAAAACCCGTTCCTCGGCCAAGAGCCAGCGTCGGTTCGACAAGCAGCTGTTCGAAGCTGGCCAGCAGTGCCAGAAGCGCTTGTACCTCGACTACCACGAACCCGTCGAGGAGACCGAGAGCGAGAGTCGCCGCGTAATGTCGGAGACTGGCAAGCAACTGCTGCAACTCGCGAAGAGCGCGTTTGCGCGCGGCGCAGAAGTCGAGGGCGCGACACTCGAAGAGGCTGCGAAGAAGACGACGGAGCTGCTCGCCACGGAGACCGTCTTCGCGCTGTTCGGCGCCGCGTTCGTCGCCGAAGGCGTCGAGGTGCGCAGCGACATCCTCGTCCGTCAGAAGGATGGCAGCCTCGACATCTTCGAGGTGAAGTCCGGCACAAAGGTCAAAGGCCGCTACCTCACGGACCTCGCGCTGCAGGCGCTGACGATCGAGCGCGCAGGCCACAAGGTTCGCGGCATCTACGTGCTGTATCTCGACAAGACCTACAAGCACGCGGGCGGCGAGGAATACACGCCGAAGGGCCTCATCAAGAGCGCCGACGTGACGGAGCGCGTCCGCCGCATCCTGCCGCGCGTCGACGAGCAACTGCAGTCGTTCATGCGCCAAGTCACGGACAACAGCGTGCTCGAACTGCCGACCGGCACGTTCTGCTCGGCGCCGTTCCCGTGCCCGCACCTTGCCCGGTGCAGCAAGCAAGAAGCGGAGTTCCCGCTGCGGCTCTTGCCCGACGTCACGCGCGACCTTGAGCGCGAACTGCACGAAGAAGGCATCGCCGACTTCTCGCAACTCGACCAAGCGCGTCCGTCGCTGACGTTCCGCCAACGGCGCACGCTGCAAGCCGCAGCCGAACGCGCGCTGCTGAAGGAGCCGTTCGTCAAAGAGGAACTGCAGCAGGTCGAGTTCCCGTTGCACTTCTTGTCGATCGCAACCGCGACCGAAGCGCTGCCTCGATTCCAAAACCAAAAGCCGTGGCAACCGGTGCCCTACGCATGGGCATGCGAGACGGTGACCGAAGGCGGCAAGGTGACGCAGGCCTCGTTCGCGCACGCGGACAAGGACGACCCTCGCCCTGAGTTTGCGCAGACGCTGGGCAAGCATCTCAACGCAGGCGGCATGGTGATCTTGTGGGACGCAGACTCGCTGGAGAGCGTCCGGTTGCTGCTTGAGTCGCTGCCGGCCGAGAAGCAGTCGATCCGCACAACGCTCGCGCGACCCCATCTCGACCTGCGCCGGCTGTTGGAGTCAGGCCTCTTCCATCCAAAGCTGCTCGCCAACCGCGACCTTGCGTCGACGGCGAACGTGCTCTGCGGCATCGCACAGCCAACCGACAAGGAAGTCACCGACGAAGACTCCGCGTTGCGCGCGCTGCAAAAGGCCGCGACGCCGCGCATTCGCGCCGCAACGAAGGAGAAGCTCGCTGCGGAGATCAAGGACTGGGTGCAACGCCAGTCGGCGATGATGCACGCGATCTACCGCACGCTGTCCGAGCGGACCGCCGCCGCAGCAGCGCAGGGCGAAGAGCAGAAGCCAGCGAAGAAGACGGTTGGCCCGCGCAAGCAACTGCCGCCGACGCCCGTCGAGGAGTGAGACTCAGCTGCGGCGCAGCTTCTCGGCGACCGCCTGGACCCACGGATGGTCCTCGACGAGCACGATGACCGAGTAGGGGTGATCCGCGAACTGGTTCTCGCGCTCCTCCACTCGGATCACACCGCGCGCGCGCAGTTCATTGACCAGCGCGCGACGTTCTGGGTGCACGAGGCTGCTGAAGTGCTGGCTCATCGCGCCCTTCAAGAACGGCGATAGCCACACTTCGCGCGAGCCGTGGCGCATCTGCGACTTGACGATCAAGTCGAGGCACGCGTTCAGCTGCTCCTCGGTCGCGTGCGGTGCCGTGTGCCCCGTGTTGTGCCACGTAACCGGAATGTGCCGCACGATCGCCGCGCGACCTGCGCGTTGGCGATCGCCGTTCTGACGCGGCGCATCGGCGCCCGCGGGCTCGCTGCGTTCGGGCTCTTGCTCGCGAATCGGCGCAGCAGCTTCGGGCGATGCGGTTGGCGCTGACGGCTGCGGCTGCGCAGCCGACGCCGATGCGGCGGCGGGCTCGCTGTGCGGCAACAGGTCCAACGCGCTGAGGAAGCGCTCTGCGCCGACGCGCAGCCTGAGGTCGCCGCTCGTCGCATCGGGGATCGCCACCATGCGAAGGCCGCGGTTCTCCTCGAGCACTTGGCGCGCGATCGGAATGAAGTCGCGATCGCCGGCGACGATGACGACGGTCTCGATGTCCGCGCGACGGAACAGCACGCGGCAGACGTCGACTGCGAGTTGCACGTCAGACGAGCTCTTCCCGTTCGGAGCCACGAGCACGTATTGCGGATCGAAGCCCATCAAGGCGAGGTCATGCGCGACCTCCATGCCCGGATAGGTGTCGAACGTCGCATACGAGCGCCCCAGCACCATCTGCAGACCTTCGCCACGCAGCCGCGACTTGAGGTTCTCCAGCATCGTGAGCGCGACGTCGCGCGTGCGTTGGCCGGTGAACTCGCTGCGGTTCTTGAGCGAGGCGAACAGGTTCTCGAAATCGACGAAGACGGCGGCGTTCATCAGAAGCAAATCAGGGCAGGAGTTCTGCGAAGCGTGGAGGCGCGATCAGACAGCCGGAGTCGACGGGCTTGGCTCCGCGGCAGCGCGCGGTTCCTGCGCCTGCGGAGCGGGCGACAGCTCGATGCCGTCTTCAGCTTCGTCGGTGAGGTAGGTGTAGCCCGAGAGGCCTTCCTCGTATCGCTTCATCAGGAGCCCAGACTCCTTCACGTTGATTCGCCCGGCGCGAACCGCGACCTCGAGTCGGCTGCGAATGCGCCGAATGAGGTCCTGCTTCTCGTACTGCACGTAGGTCAGCACTTCGGAGACCGTGTCGCCTTCGATCACGCGCTCGACGCGGTAACCGTGGTCCTGGTCCATCGACAAGTGCACCGCGTTGGTGTCGCCGAACAGGTTGTGCAGATCGCCGAGGATCTCCTGGTAGGCGCCGAGCAAGAACATCGCGATGTAGTAGGGCTTGCCCTGCTGCACGGGATGCACTTCAAGCACGCTCTTCACGTCGCGCAGATCGATGAAGCGATCGACCTTGCCATCGCTGTCGCAGGTGAGATCCGCGAGGATCGCGCGCCGCGTCGGCCGCTCGTTGAGCCGATGGATCGGCATCGTCGGAAACAGCTGCTTGACGGCCCAGTGATCCGGCGCGGACTGGAACACCGAGAAGTTGCAGTAGTAGGTGTCCGCCAGCGCGCGCTCGAGGCCACTCAACTCCTCGGGCACGTAGTCGAGCGTGCGCACGATGCTGTTGATGCGATCGCAGATCACCCAGAACAGGTTCTCCGCCATCGCGCGACCCTTGAGGTCGAGATAGCCGAGGTTGAACAGGCTGATCGCCTCTTCCTTCAGCTGCAGCGCGTCGTGGTAGCTCTCTTGGAAGTTCTTCTGCGAGAGGTCGCGCAGGATCTGCACCATGTTGGCGATGGTGCCTTCCTCGACCTTGTCGACGCCCTCAGGCACGTCGACACGCATCTGGCTCACGCCCAGCACGTCGAACACGAGGATCGCATGGTGCGCAGACAGCGCGCGGCCTGACTCGCTGACGATGTCGGGATGCGCGATGCCCTTCTCGTCGCACGCTTGCTGGATCGCGAACACGACGTCGTTCGCATACTCCTGCAGCGAGTAGTTGGCAGAGCTGTGGAAGTTGGTCTGCGAGCCGTCGTAGTCGACCGCGAGGCCGCCGCCGACGTCGAGGAACTTGAGGCCAGCGCCGAGGTCGTGCAGCTCGGTGTAGATGCGCGTCGACTCCTTGAGCGCGTCCTTGATCGCGCGGATCGCAGTGATCTGGCTGCCGATGTGGAAGTGCAGCAACTCAAGGCAATCGAGCATCTCGAGCTGCCGCAGACGTTCTGCGACTTGCACGATCTCGCCCGCCGTGAGGCCGAACTTCGACTTCTCGCCGCCCGACTCCTGCCACTTGCCAGCGCCGCGGCTCGCGAGCTTTGCGCGAACGCCGATATGCGGGCGCATGTCGAGACGCTTGCTGACCTTGAGCACGAGCTCCAGTTCCTCAAAGCGGTCCACCACGATGATGCAGTGGATGCCGACCTTCTGCGCGAGCAGCGCGGTCTCGATGTACTTGGTGTCCTTGTAGCCGTTGCAGATGACGAGCCCGTCCGGGTTGGTCATGTGCGCGAGCACGACGAGCAACTCTGGCTTGCTGCCTGCTTCGAGGCCGAGCGAGTGCTCGCGGCCGAAGTCGACGAGCTCCTCGACGACGTCGCGCTGCTGATTGACCTTGATGGGGAACACCGGCCGATAGCGACCGCGGTAGCCGCACTCGGTGATCGCCTTCTGGAACGTGCTCGCGAGCGCGCGCACGCGCAGCTCCAGGATGTCCGACACGCGCAGCAGGATCGGCAACTCGATGTCGCGGTTGCGCAGGTCCTCGACGACCTCGGGCAGCGAGAACCGCGGCCCCGTCGGGCCATGCGGCTGCACCATCAACTCGCCGCGGTCATTGATGCCAAACCAACCGCCGCCCCACGCCGACAGTTGGTACAGCTCAGCGCTGTCACGGATCGTCCAGGCGCGAAGTTCGTTCTGCGACATGCTCAACGGAGGCGGCTCCTCGTTTCTTGGCAGCGTGTGCTTGCCGATGCTCTGCACCTTCCTTCGCTGCACATACGACTGCGCATCGAAGAAGTGGATCGGCGGCGCGGATTGAACACCAACCCGCTGGGATTCCCAGGGGGTGCGGCCAGCGTTTTTGACGCACAGATGCGCGCCGACACGGATCGCAGGGAGGTGCAGCGGCACATTCGTCTCGCTAGTCTCCTCGCGTGACCAGCATCCAAGCGAACCCCTCCCGTTCCCTGCGCGACCAGGACCCCGATGTGGCCAAGTTGCTGGAGCGCGAAGACGCGCGCCAGTCCTCCACGCTGACGCTCATCGCATCCGAGAACCACTGCTCGCAGGCAGTGCGCGAAGCGTGCAGCAGCCGCATCACGGACAAGTATGCGGAGGGCTATCCGGGCAAGCGTTACTACGGCGGCTGCGAAGTCGCGGACCAAGTCGAGGACCTCGCCCGCACGCGCGCAGCGAAGCTGTTCGGCGCTGAGGAAGCGAACGTGCAGCCGCACTCCGGCTCGACCGCCAACCTCGCCGCGATGGTCGCGCTCGCAGGCCCCAACGGCCGCATCCTCGGAATGGCGCTGAAGGCCGGCGGACACCTCACGCACGGCCACCAGAAGAGCCACAGCGGAATGCTGTTCTCCGTGCACCAATACGGCGTGCGCGGCAGCGATGGCCGCATCGACCTCGACGAAGTGCGCAAGCTCGCGAAGGAGCACCAACCGCACCTGATCATCGCCGGCGGCAGCAGCTACCCGCGCGCGATCGACTACGCAGCGTTTGCTGGCATCGCCAAGGAAGTCGGCGCGAAGCTGCTGGCAGACATCGCGCACCCCGCGGGCCTCATCGCCGCAGGCGTGATGCCGTCGCCGGTTGGCGTCGCGGACGTCGTGACGATGACGACGCACAAGACGCTGCGCGGCCCGCGCGGCGGCCTGATCCTGTGCTCGAAGGACACGGCGAAGTCGATTCACTCCGCTGTGTTCCCCGGCGCGCAAGGCGGCCCGCTCATGCACCAGATCGCCGGCAAGGCGGTCGCATTCGGCGAAGCGCTGCAGCCGTCCTTCCGGGCCTACCAGACGCGCGTTCGCGACAACGCCGCGGCGCTCGCCAATCGCCTGCGCGACAACGGCCTCGACATCGTGACCGGCGGCACCGACAGCCACATCGTGCTGGTCGACCTGCGCAAGTCAGGCGTGACTGGCGCCGAAGCCGAAGCGCGCGCGCTTGCCTGCGGCCTTTCGGTCAACAAGAACGCGGTGCCAGACGATCCACTGCCGCCGATGGTCACTTCGGGCCTGCGCCTTGGAACGGCTGCTGCGACGACGCGCGGCATGGGATTGCCGCAGATCGCGCAACTCGCCGACGTCATCCTCGGCCTCGTTCGCGGCGAGGACCCCGAGCGCCATCGCAAGACGGTCGCAGCTCTCTGCGCCGAGTTCCCGCTGCCCTGATCGCAGCGCGGCTCGTCAGCGAATCACGGCGCGGCTGATGTTCGACATCGCCGCGATGCGGCCCGTCGCGTCGAACAACATCGCGAACGCGTCGACCGTGGCGCCTTGCAGTTGCAGCGCGATCGGAGCGGGCACGACGTAGGTCGCATACGGATAGAGCGACGTTGCGCCGTTGGTGAAGTGGAACGGATCGCCGGCCCAAGCCGGTGCCGACAGGCTCGCCGCCGTGAACTCGTCGAACTCGATGCCGAAGAACGCGCCGAAGCCGAATGAACGCTGCGTCCGTAGCGAAGCGAACGTAAAGCCCTCGACCCACCCCGTCGTCGGCACGTTGGAGAGCCGCAGACGAAGGTCGCCCGCGACCGTCGACGTCACCTGCATCGACATCGACGACGTCGCGCGATAGCCAGCGCCCATCGGGTGCGCGACGAGCGCGAAGTCCGCGTCCATCGCCGGCGTCTCGACCGCGCCATCGACGACGATCTGCGCCGCAGTGACCGTGATCGCGTAGATGCCCGGCGTGGGATTGGGCAACCACACCTGCTCCATCGTGTTGGTCCGATCCGGCGAACCGCCGAGCGCGCTCGCGTTGCCAACATCGAGGCCCTTGTTGCCATGCCACGTGCGACCGTCGTGGAAGTAGCGCACTTCGAGGTCGAGGTCGTTCACGCGATGCACCGCAGCGCTAGGGATCGCAGGCGGATCCGCCCACGTCAGCGTGGCGCGCAACTCCGGCGTGCCGGGCGCGACATAGACGTAGTAGAGCCGCGATGCGCCGTGCGTCAGTCGTTCGCTCTCGTCCACCACGAGCATCTTGCTGCGGTTCTGCCAGAGCTTGTCGACCGCAGGGAAACCCCAGCCTTGATGCGTGCGCGTGAGGTCGTGCTCCGCGCCCGAGAACGCGTAGCTCGCAGCAGTCGAGCACAACAACGCCTTCGCGGTCGTCATGTGCGGCTTGTTGAAGAACCGATTGGCCGCGGTCGCGGCGAGCGGCAGCTGATGGCCGAACGCGCCGTCGGTGAACATCTGCTGCGCGAGGCCGAGGTAGCCGTTGACGATCGGCGTCGCGGCGGACGTTCCGCCAAATGCGCTCGTGTAGTCGGTCTGCGAGTATCCGTCGGTCCCCATCAGGTCGCCGCAACCAACGCTGTCGAAGTAGGCGCAGAGATCTGGCTTGATGCGGCCGTCGCTCGCAGGCCCGATGCTCGCCGACGATGCGCCGGCGCGCGCCCACGTGTCGTCCACCGGATTGGCGTTGTCGTAGTGCCAGACGCCGCCGACGGAGATCACGTTCTTGGCCCACGCCTGCGGCCGCGACAACTGCGTGCCCGTGTTGCTCTGGCTCTGCGTCGTGGCGAGGTCGAGGTCAAACAGCACACTGTCGAGCTCCGCCGACACCGACGTGTAGTCGAGCGTCGCCGCATGCCCCCAGCTTGCAGTGGCCTGCATGACGCGGAACGGACCCGCGGGATCGATCGCTTGCGACGTCACGGCGAAGCGCGACGTGAGGCCCCAGGAGAACACCGAGGACTCGACGACCTGCGCGTTGGGCAGCAGGCCGCGCGCGTTCGTGTTTCCCGCGCCATTGCCCGCGACGATCATCCCGGTGCAGTGGCCGTGCGACTCAAGGCCGTCGTGCTGGATCAGCAGCGGCAACGTCCAGTCGCGGTGCGTTTGCTGCAGGCCTTCGAGCACGTGCACGCGAAGCCCGGTGCCGGTCATGCCGCCGGAGAACTCCACCGTGTTGGCCCCGCCCTGCATGCGCGCGAAGTTCATGTCGACTTCGATCGCGGTGCTGCGGTCGATCCACAACACGTCATCGCTCGCAGCGATCGCAGCGAGTTGCTGCGCGCTCAACCGGGCCTGCACGTAGATCGAGCCGTAGTTGGGATTGAGCACGAGCCCGCCCACATCTTCGATGCGATGGATCAGCCGCGCGCGATCCGACTTATTGGCGAGCACGACATTGCAGTCGATGGCATGAGGCTGCGGCCCCGAGTTGCGCACGAACAGCGAATGGAGCACGGGCTCCAGCTTGTGACCGACGGCAAGCGCCTGGATCCAACGCACGAACGGCCGCTGCGCGAGTGCCAGCGCTGCGCCGCGTTCGCCGCGCACCAGGTATGCAGCTTGCGGCCAATACGCGACCACTTCGAGGCCGAGCGATTCCACCTCCGCGCGATACTCAGGAACGATCGCGGTGTGGAACTGCACGGCGAACAGCCGCGTGTTCTGCGGCGCGAGCAACGCAGGGGAGAATGCTGGCTCGCCTAGACGAGGATCGAACGTGCCGCTGCGAAGGCGCAGGAGCCCATCGGCAACAGGAAGCGCGAACGGTGCGAGTCCAGGCCGCTCGATCACCGCACCATCCGCCGACCAACGCACCGTCGAGCCCTGCACGACACAGGATCGTTCGGCCGATGGCATCGAGCCTTGGGCCAATGCGCCCGCTGCGAACAGGGCCAGCACGGCGAGGCGTTGCATGGATGGAGCGAACAAAGATCGATGGAGAACGGGCTCATAAGGGTAGCTCCGCACTCCAGCCGAGGACGCGCCGCCGCATTGCTGCGAGCGCGCAGTCCCGATGCGAGACACCGTCGCGATCGTCGGCGCGATCACATCGAGCGTTCGCGATGCGCCGCGGCTCAGCCGTTCGCCACCGACTCCAGCTCTTCCCACCGCGCATAGAGCGCAGCGATACGAGCGGGCAGTTCCTTGCGCGTGGCCGTGAGCCGATCGAAGTCATCGCGCCGCGACGGCTCGTAGATCTTGGGATCCGAGAGCTTCTCGTCGACGCCGCGCAGCTCGGCCTCCGCCGTCTCAATGCGCTGCGGCAACTCTTCGAGTTCCTTCTGCTCGCGCGTGCTGAGCTTGCGCGCCTTTGGCGCCGCCGCGTTCACCGCAGCCTTGGCCTTCGCTGCAGCCGCAGCAGCCGCCGCGTTCGCTGCCGCAGCAGCTTCCGCCTTCTCGTCGGCGAGCTTCTCGAGCAGCAACGAGAGGTCGCCCGCGTGCATACGGACCTTGCCCGAGCCATCGAGATGCACGACGCGCGACGCGACGCGATCGAGGAACCAACGATCGTGGCTGACGACGAACACGGTGCCCGAGAACGCGAGCAGCGCGTCTTCGAGCGCGCGCAACGACGCAAGGTCGAGATCGTTGGTCGGCTCGTCGAGCACGAGCACGTTGCCGCCAGCGCACAGCAACTTGGCAAGCAACACGCGGTTCTTCTCGCCGCCCGACAGCGACCCGATGAGGGCGTGCTTCATCGCGCCCGGAAACAGGAACTGCTCCAAGAACGTCTCGACGCGCACCGTTCGTCCGCCGTAGGAGACGTAGTCGTTGCCGCCGCTGACTTCCTGCAGCACCGTCTTGTTGGCGTCGAGCGCAGTGCGTCCTTGGTCGATCGCCGCGAACGCGACGGTCGGCCCAATCGCAACCGTGCCTTCGCTCGGCTCCGTCTGCGACAAGCACAGCTTGAGCATCGTCGACTTACCCGCTCCGTTGCGACCGACGATGCCGATGCGCTCGCCTGGGCCCGCCTCGAAGTCGAACGGCATCAACACGCGCCGCTCGTCGTAGCGCTTGCCGGCGCCCTTGATGCGCACAACGAAGTCCCCGAGGCGCGGGCCGTCCGGGATGCGGAACGCGAGGTCCGCCGCGGCGGGCGCTGGCGCTTTGTCGACGAGCGACTGCCAACGATCGATGCGCGCCTTCTGCTTGGTCGTGCGCGCGGGCGCGCCGCGCTTGATCCACTCCGTCTCGCGACGAAGCGTGTTGAGCCGCGCGCTTTCGTTCTTAGCCTCGATCTCCAGTCGCTCCGCGCGTTGCACGAGATACGAGCGATAGTTGCCCTCGTATTCGTGCAGCATGCCGCCATCGAACTCGACGATGCGGTCGACGATGCGATCCAAGAAGTAGCGATCGTGCGTGACCATCACGAGCGGCGTGCCCGTCTCGATCAGCATCGTCTCCAGCCAATCCGTGACCTCGGCGTCGAGGTGGTTGGTCGGTTCGTCGAGCAGCAGCAAGTCAGGCCGCGCAACCAGCAATCGCGCGAGCGCGACGCGGCGGCGCTCGCCGCCGGACAGCGAGCCGCAGAGTGCGTCGAATCTCAGCATGCCGAGCCCTTGCAGCACGGCTTCTGCGCGATGGTCGATGTCGTGGCCGCCGAGTTTCTCGAGCCGTTCCTCGAGGCGAGCTTGCTGCGCAAGCAAGCGGTCGAGGCGCGCAGCATCCGCTTCTTCTGCGAGCGCCGCGTGCACCGCATCGAGTTCGCGCAATGCGTCAGCGCGACCTTCGATGCCCTGCGTCACGGCATGGAGCACCGTGCTGTCCGCCGGCACATGAGGCTCTTGCGGCAAGTAGCCGACGCGCAACTCGCGGCGCACCGTCCGCTCGCCAGCATCGGGCACGAGTTCGCCCGCGAGGATGCGAAGCAACGTCGACTTGCCGCAGCCATTGGGGCCGAGCAGTCCGATGCGCTGGCCTTCGCCGACGACGAGATCGACGCCGCGCAGCAAGTGGCGGTCGCCGACCGAGAGGTGGATCCCCTTGACGGTGAGGAGGCTCATCGAAGGGATGGGCTCAAGGACGCTGGTTGGATGCGCGAGATCACTTGCCTGCTTCGGCGGGCTTCTTGTCCGCCTCGCCCTGCTTTGCGTCCTTCTTCGCCGCCGCTTCGGCCGCGGGGTCGACGCGCTTCATCGTCGTCTTCATCGCCATGTTCATCTTCATGCCTTGCGGCATCGCCATGACCATGCTCATCGAGGTCTCGCTGTCGGCCGTCATGCCCGACGAGAGGTCGACCATCGTGTAGGCCGTCGCGTCGCGCACTTCGATCGTCATGCCGCCAGGCAGATTCAGCGCGTCGGTCGCGAACTCCATCTTCTGGTCGAGGCGCGCGATGCCCTTCTCGACCGACACGAGTTTGTTCGTGATCTTGCACTTCATGTCGCCAAAGCGGCCCATGGGCGCGCTGGTCTCGCTCAGCCACGTTGCGCCGATCGCAACCGGCTCGTCGGGCATCTCGGGCACCGCCTGCATCATCATCTGCTTCATGTCGATGCCAGAGGCTCCGCCTTCGAGCACCTCGGGCGCGTCCATCGACAGAACTGCGCCGCGCTCGCTCAACACGACGGTCGCGGTCTCACCCACCATGTCGGCCAATCGACCCAGCGGCCCCGGACGCGACTCGGGATCGTTCGAGTCGTAGTCGACGTTCGCCATGCCCGTCATCTTGGCCTTCAGGCGCTCGTAGCTGTGGCGCATCGTCGTCTTGCCACCATCGACGGCGACAACCTTCGCGTGGACCCACAGCGACGTCGACTGCAGCATCTCGACCTTGCCTTGCGGCTGCTCCACCGTCGTCGTGACTTCCGAAGTCTGCACGAGGCGATGCTCGGTTCCGACCGACGCGGAGATGC